>ERZ840057.1543-NODE-1543-length-18712-cov-4.631559_pt1 | contig 18712 bp, 20 predicted proteins | sample MGYA00519907_ERZ840057 | MGnify/ENA primary metagenome ERZ840057 (study PRJEB31850, sample SAMEA3708862) | human gut metagenome | biome: human gut; feature: human-associated habitat; material: faeces | place: China | collected 2014 ...
GCACAGATACGAGTTATATTAACAGCGTCTTCTGTCGCCTGTTGTCGCGACAGCCGAGAGCGTTTCAAGTTTTGTGTAAACAGAAAAAACTGATATAAGATATGTCATTAGTTATCGAGGACAGAACCTGTTTTTCAGGGTTCTGTCCTTGTTTGTATTATAATGCAGTTTTAAGGCATGTCAAGCAGGACTGGCTGTGCCAGCCCTGCCTAGCATGCATTCTGCTTATAACCTTTCCAATCTTTCTTCGAAGAAAATTTCCAGCTGAGAATGGATCTGTCCCCAATCCTGACGGTGTCCCGTCCATTTCTTGGTGATATCTATCATGGCCAGATACAGCATTTTCAAGAGACTGTCATCGGATGGAAATACCGTCTTGGATTTGGTGACTTTCCGGAGCTGGCGGTTAAATCCTTCAATCGTGTTCGTGGTATAGATCAGACGTCTGACAGCTTCCGGATACTTAAAATACGTTGAAAGATTTGCCCAGTTATCTTTCCATGACTTTGCAATCTTAGGGTATTTCCCGCTCCATTTTTCGTCAAAGCTGTCCAGTTCTGCCAATGCAACTTCTTCTGTAGGAGCTGCATATACACGCTTCAGATCTGCCATAAGTGGTTTGATCTCTTTGTAAGAAACAAATTTCGTGGTGTTCCTGATCTGATGGATGATGCACTGCTGGATCTCGGTCTGGGGAAATACTGCTTCAATTGCCTGTGGAAAACCGGTCAGTCCATCCACACACGCAATCAATATATCTTCTACACCCCGGTTTTTCAGGCCATTCAGGATGGAGAGCCAGAACTTGGCACTTTCATTTTGACCAACATACATTCCGAGGACATCCTTACGTCCTTCCATATCGATCCCAATCGCAATGTAAACAGCACGTTTTACAATCCGCCCCTCATTACGGGCATGGAAATGGATCGCATCCATAAATACAACAGCATACACACTTTCTAATGGCCTTTCCTGCCATTCTTTTACTATTGGCAGGATCTTATCAGTGATCCGGCTGACAGTACTGTCGGAGATCTCAAGATCGTATAATTCACGCATGTGGCTTTCTATATCGGCAGTAGTCATTCCTTTTGCGTACATGGAAATGATCTTTTCTTCCATGTCCTGCGTAATCGAATTCTGATACTTCTTTACAACCTGTGGTTCGAAGTCACCTTTTCGATCCCTTGGAATATCAATCTCCATATCTCCGTAACTGGTATGTAACGTTTTCTGGGAATATCCATTCCTGGAATTATCGGTTTCTTTATTTCGATAATCATACTTGGAATATCCCAGTTCTTCATCCAGTTCCTGATCAAGGGCACCTTCCAAAATGATAGACATCATATCCCGCATAATGGAATTAACATCTGTTCCATCTTTTACTTTTACATTGTTTTCTTTCAGGTAGTTTCCCATGAGTTCTCTAAGCGCTGCTTTTTGTGGTGAATCCTTTTTTCTTGCCATAAAATAAACCTCCAAACTGAGTAATTCTATCTTACATCAGTTTGGAGGTTTACACAAACTTTGGGATACTCCCGCTTCCGCTGTATCCAGTTAAAGTTTCTGAATAACCCGTATAACCAGTTACATATGCTGTTGCCTTAGTTCTATATTTTCCTGAAGACACACCTGTAATTGTGTAACTCTTTGATGTTTGTGCAACATCATACGCAACTGCACTTTTTGATGCAATGCTTACCCAATTACTTCCATTCCATTTTTGTAAGTAATATGTTACATCTATTGATTTTACTTTTTCGCTGCATACCGTTTCCGCACGAATCCCAACTTGGTTAGAACTTATCTTTACTATTGAAGTGCCTACATTTGCAATATAGAGAAGACAAGGTGACACTTCACTCTGAGACTCCATCGTAAAAGCACTATCATCTTCCATTTCCGTCATTTCATACTGCTCTGGCTCCTCTGCAAATACAAAACTACACTGTAAAACCAACAATGCACAGCTCAAGATAAATGCAATATATTTTTTCATTCTTTTCTCCTCCTTTAATGATACTCAATCCCCTGCAATATCGCTATATAACTTTCCAGATCGATATACGAAATAACAGTAACGGTATTATTATCATAAATAAAATTACAATATAAGCTATTATCCTGCGTACTTTCATAAACCTCTGTTTTCATATTAAGCTTAGATATTTCCACTTCCTGAACAAGTTTTTTTTCATTAACTCCTCCATTTGAAGTTTCTTCTACTTGCTTCGCCTGGCTTATATATACATAATTTTCTCCTGCAAGTACTCGATAACTAATGGCTCTATGTGCTTTATTATATACCGCATATGACACCTCACTGTTATTATCTATATTAGTGAAATAAAATATTGGGGCTTTGGTTTCTGTTTTCAAGTTTTCATACAAAGTCTGCAAATCACTTTCTTCAAATGTAATCTCTTCCGAATCATCAATAATCAAACTGTTATTATCTTCTTCGACATTTCCATTTACTGAATACTGATAATTTCCATCCTCAAACCCATTTTCCGTAGTCTTTCCAATATCATCCGCCTGCACCATCGAAGTCAGCTCCAGACGTTCTCCCACATGAACGGCTCCAATGCCAAGAATGATCGCTGCACATGCGCCAGCAAGAATGCGGTTGCGGATGCGTTCTTTGCGGTGTTCTGCCTGGTAGATGCGTTCGAAGTCTTCGTTCCAGCCTTCCGGCATCTGATATTGTTTCAGACCCTTGTCACGTTCCATTTCTTTTAAAATCTCAGGAAGATGTTCTCTGATCTGCTTGTATTCCGGACTGTCATATATTTTATCTTTTTTCTTCATCGAATATCCTTTCTCAGCTTCCTTGCGGAAGTCATTTCACGGTGAAGTGAATAACATCATCCGAATACATGATACTGATAGATCCCTATCGTTTCTTTCTGAATACTCCAAAACTTTCCTCGATTTTTCTTCTCAGACGGCTTCGTCTGCATTTGAAGGCATTCGAGACTTCATCATTCGTATCCGAGAAATATTCGATGGAAAGGACTCTCCGCTCTTTCTCTGTCAGTCCTTCTACCAGTTCCATTGCAATCATTCTCTCGATTACTGTGTCCTGCACAGAACATCCCTCTTTCTGTTCCTGTAAAGCAAGGCCAATCCTTTCTCCCAGTTCTTCTGTTTTCCTCTGGGAGCGGTAGTAATCGATTACCTTGGTTTGAGTCACCTTGATCAACCAGGCAAACTGACCTTCATCGCCCTTATCATATAACTTGTCGATCGCATTCAATAATGATGTCCACACCTCTTGTAGAATATCACGAATGTCTTCTTCTGGCAAATCCGGAAAATGCTTTTTCACGTACCAATACATAAACTCTCTATATTTCACGTAAAGTTCTTGGCATCGATCATGGTCCCTCCTATCCACGATACCACCTCCTTCGTTATTATTAGTTCCTTCTTCCTGTCTCCTCTTTTGTTTGTAGTTTCATAATACACAATGATCTTACATTTTTCAATAGTTTTTATTAATTTTACACAAATTTTTCTTTCTTTTTTGTGTATTTTTGTAGCATCATGTCTATATTTGTCGATTTTGCATATTTGTATTTTGCAATTGACCAGAAAGTACTTTCCAACTTTCGACCAACGTCCAATTAGCGCCAAGACAAAACAGGTGAGGGGCGTCGCTTTTTCATCGACACCCCTCACCCAGGTCTTTTCTTTATTCAAACATCTCGACTGTCACTTTATTGGTTATAAACTGATACCGGAACCGTACCACCATATTGTCCTTCTGTGTGGTAAAATGCGCCTTGTTCGAGGAACCGCCTCTCGGGTATCCGTCGGACTGGTAGGTTGCGGATAACGTTCCGTAGGTTGCCACGGAATAATCGTAGGTTCTCGCAAACGGGATGACAACAGAAAGCGTATAGGTGTTGTCCCCGATATAGTACATTCTGGTCAGTTCGCTGTTGGAATCGTTTTTTACGGCTCCGACGTGTGACTGGAAACTTCCATAGACAACAATCTTTTCCGGGAGTTTCATGCCGGTTTCCTCGTCGTAGACATTTTCCGCACCATAACGGATCAGCATCTCCGGATTGGCTGCCTGTTCACGCAGGCTATGTCCGGTTGCCCACAGGCGTTTTGCAGTCTCTTCCTGGTCAAATCCCATCGGGCAGGCTGCGCTTTTCGTGTTGATCTGATAAAAATCCTGCGCATCCATCTCCCCGTTATCTCCGCGTTTCATGAACACTTCCGCGTTGTGGATCATCCGGCGAAACGGCAGTTCAAAGTATGCATTTGGATTGTTGATCTCTGTCCATTTGTAGGTATACTCCAGGAAATGATTCCGGCTTGCCTCCGGCTGGTTGGCAAACCAGGCGATCTGATCGTAGCCCCACCAGTCTCTCCATGCCAGTTCCTCTCTCGGAATCTTTTCCCGGTCATCAACGACCAGTCCGCCCCAGTTGTCGTATTCCATCAGATACGGCATGGTTCTTGCGGACCATCCGTTTGGATTTTCTCCGCCTTCGCTGTAACCCTCACGCACCAGTACCAGTTCTTCTCCCGGCACTTCCAGAAGCGGCATACGGGTAAATGGCATCGCATGGTAGTCAAACAGCAGTTTTCCACGGATATTTACCCCATGCGTATGTGCGTCCAGCAGGATCTTATGGCGTCTTCCGTGAATCCTTGCGTACGCGCGGATCATGCCGAACAGCTCTGCGGTCTTTGCCATTCCCTTGTCATTTGCGGTGTACAGATGTACCTGTCCCATATGCAGTGCCTCATAGCCGCAGTCAATGTAGCGGGTTGCCCGGTAGTAAAACCACAGTCTTGCCTCCTGCCGGGACAGATCCGGGATACCGCCGTCTTTTGCCGGATCGTCTCTTCTGCTGGTATATCCGCTGGACTCATCCGTAAACAACGCATCGTCCAGACGGAAACACCGATGTTCCGGTTCCATACCGAATGCCTCAAACACATAGTCCGGGATCTCTACGGTCTCCATCCGCCGTGTGATCCACTCGAAAACGCAGGACTGCAGGATGACTTCCGGATCCTGTGCATGCACTTCGTCTGCCAATTCCTTTGACAGTCGAAAATGCTCCTCGTCATCCATTGTCATATACCAGATGCCTGATGCTCTTCCGAGAAATTTTACGCCCATCTCCCGGATCGCACGCAGATCATCTTCCAGTGTTTTGCTCTCATATAAACCTGCTGCCGTCACACTCCGGGACAGGTAATTTTCCAGAACTTCTCTGGAGATATTTCCATCAAATATAAAATTCATTGTTTCTTCCATCCGTAACATCCCCCGCCTGTGAAATGCTACTTCCCTTCTCTCTGTTTTCGTAATTTCTCCGTCCGTGTATTGTTATCTTGTCAAATAAGCCGCCAGGGTACTCATACATGCGCCGCTGGCTCCCTCTGCCATCTCATCGGTCTCTTTTCGCACCACCGACGGTCCCACCATATCGAGGTGGATCCACTGGGTTCCCTCTTCCACAAAGTTTTCCAGGAAACACGCTGCCACACTGGCACCTGCACCCCTGCCCGGCGCATAATTGGCAAAGTCCGCGCAGATCGACCACTCGATCATCCTGTGATAGATCGGTCCCATCGGCAGCTGCCAGTAATATTCTCCGGTCTGCTCCGCTGTTTCTTCCCAGCTGCGAAGCGCTTCCCGGTCATTGCCAAACAGCGCCACCACCTGATCTCCCAGGGCACTCTGTGCCGAATACGTCAGGGTGGCAAGGTCGATCACGGTGCGCGCCCCCATACGCTGCGCAAACGTGATACCGTCACACAAAACCAGCCGTCCCTCCGCATCGGTGTTATAGACTTCCACGGTCTTTCCTGCCAGGGTTGTGATCACATCGCCCATTTTTACCGCATCCGGGCTGATCACATTTTCTGCGAGCATCAGCACTGCCATTACATTTTTTTCGACCTTCTGTGTGACAAGATACTCCAGCATCTCCAGCATTTCCGCTGCCCCGCACATATCGTATTTCATTCCGTTCATGCCATCGATAGACTTCAGATGATACCCCCCGGCATCAAACATCAGTCCTTTGCCAACCAGCGCCGTCCAGTCGGTCCCCGGTGCCCCTTCATAGCGAAGTACCACCATGGCAGCCTCTCTGCGGCTTCCCTGATTGACTGCTAAAAGAGCGCCGCATCCAAGCTCTTCCAGCTTCTGATCCCCATAGATCTCACAGCTGATTCCCAGCTCCTGTGCCAGCGTCTGTGCATAAGATGCCAGATCTTCGGTATGCAGATAGTTATTCGGCAGATTTCCAAGCGTCCGGGCATATCCTTTACAACGTCCCAATAATTCCCCACGCTCCAGCGCTGCTATTTCCTGCGCCGAGCCTTCCAATACAAATGTATAACAGGTATCTCCATAATCACACAGTGAATCCCTGTTTTCGTATACTTTCTGTTTTCCCAGCATCTTCACCCCACTGCGGGAAAACTGATATGCACCGTCGTACAGACTGCACACCCCATTGCACAGCATCTGTACCCATTCCTCCTCGGAAAATCCTTCTCTTTTTACTGTGATCCGGCAGTCACCGCCCCGTTTTTTCCCAAGTCTCCGGAAATTTTCCGGTGTCGCCGTTCCTTTCTCGAAAAAAACTTCTGTCTGCGCTTCTTCTGCCTGATTTGTCCATCTGATCTTCATCTTATCCACGTCCCACATACTTTTTCCCCCTGTATATCCACACAGTTTCCCGGTTATACAGGGGAAAACTTTATCAACATCAGTGAAAGATTCCACCGTACACTTCGTCGTATTTGTCTACCAGCTGTTTTGCCAGAGAATACGAATTTACCAACGGATGTAACATCAATGCCTGTACAGCGGTTTCTTTGGAATGATTCTTTACTGCCTCAACGGTCAGTTTTTCGTACATCTTAATCAGACGGATCAGCAGATAGCAGTGTTCCGGCACTTCTTCTACTTTGACCGGCTGGATGCCGTCTTTGGATACCAGACAGGTGGTCTCGATAACATCTTCGTCTGCCAGTCCCGGGATGCTTCCGTTATTTTCTACGGACAGTACCAGGTATTTTCCTTCTTCGCTCTGCATACCTTCGATGCAGTCCAGCATAACGCCTGCATATCCCATGCCGTCCGGTACTTCCAGCTGACCTTTTTCCAGCAGCGGACGTTTTGCCAGTCCGGACTCGATGCTCATGTAGGAGTTCTCACGAACCTGCATATAATACAGGAAGATCTGTAATGCACCTTCCGGATCTGCGTCGATGTCCATATGTTTCAGTTCATCCATCATGTGAATGTTGACGTTCTCGATCGTCTTTCCTCTGGTTGCACCTGATTTTTGGATGTTTTCCAGTGCTTTTTCTCTGTGATAGTAGTAGTACAGATATTCGTTCGGCAGGAATCCGATGGAACGGAGCAGGTCCGGATCAAACATGGAGAATTCCTGTACGCCCTGTAAAAATGCATCGTCTGCCAGCAGTTCCGGTAAGATTTCCTCGCCTTTTTTCTTCACGCTGCGGATCCAGGACAGGTGGTTTAATCCGAAGAATTCCACATACAGGTCTTTTTCATCCACGCCGAGCTTTGCTGCCATACGGAACTTCGTGCTGCTCGGTGCATCGCAGATACCGATGATCTTGTCATATCCTGCGCTTCGCAGTGCCTGGGTTACCAGACCGGACGGATTGGTAAAGTTGAAGATCCATGCGTCCGGTGCGTATTTTTTAATCAGTTCACAGTATTCGATCAGAACCGGGATCGTACGGACTGCCATGGAAAATCCACCGACACCGGTAGTCTCCTGTCCGATCACACCCAGATCCAGAGCGATGGTCTCATCTACCACACGGGAGTGATCTCCGCCGACACGCAGAGTGGTTACAATATAATCTGCACCTGTGATAGCTTCCACCGGATCGGATACCGCCCATACTTTCAGTTCCTCATGGTTTCTCTCCACTACATGTTTACATAACTTTTCAATGATTTTCTGTTTTTCCTCCTGGATATCATAAAGTACCACTTCGTCGATATGAAGTTTTTTGTATCTCTTTAACAGTCCGTTGATAAAGATGACGGTTCGTACTCCTGCTCCTCCGATCACTGCGATTTTCATATTTTCTTCCTCCTTGTTGTCTCCTTAGTATCTCTTTTTATGCTTCGTAACTTTTGATAAATGTTTCCAGTTTCTCTTCTGTCGGAAATCCGGTATTGCCGCCCAGTGCGGTTACGGAGAGTGCTCCGCATCCGTTTCCGCATCTCAGACATTCTTCCATGGATTTTCCTCTCAGGAATCCGTAGACAAATCCGGCATTAAAGGAGTCTCCGGCTCCTGTGGTGTCTACCGCCTCCACGGTGTACGGCGCTGCCTGATACAGTTTGCCGTCTTTCACTGCGATGGAACCCTTTTTTCCCATCTTGATGACTGCCATACCTGCGGTTTTGGCAAATTCGCGTGCGGCTTCCTCGGCGCTCTCTTTTCTTCCGTAATGTTCTGCTTCTGTCTCATTCATAAACAACACATCGATGTACGGGAAGAGATCGCGGATCTCCGGTTTCCACTCTCCGGTGGAGTCCCAGCCAACATCGAACGATACGGTTGCCTGTGTCTCTGTCTTGATCTTCTTTAGCAGTTCCAGGTATTCGTTGTGATTAATAGATCCCGCATAGCCGGTCACATGGATATGTGCGGCTTCTTTCACTTTTTCCACATCTACGTTGGAAATACTGATTTTTTCGTTGGTTCCCCGGTAGGTTAAGAAGGAACGGTCTTTTTCATTTGTAAAGCTTAACGAAATCCCCGTCTTTAACTCTTTGCTTACCGTCAGCAGAGAATCGTCTACATGGCTTTCCCGGAATTTGTTCCGGATCAGTTCGCCATAACAGTCATCTCCTACTTCCCCCTGAAACACCGGGTGGAGTCCCAGTTTGCCGACACCCAGGGTAAATAATGTGGCACCGCCGCCGACAAAGGTCTCCATCACGGAAACTTCGTCTTCCTGCCCCGGTTCCGGAAACTTTTCCACACCCGGGATCACGATATCAATATTGACATCGCCGTATACATAAACATCCCACTTTTTCGCGTTCATACCTTCTCCCTCTCTTTTGTGCCCGGAATTTTCCGCAGCCCGTTTTGTTCCTTGAATCTAACACTCATTGTATCATGATTCTCTGTCACCATGTGGTGTACTTTTTATATTTATCGCATTTTTATCTATTCCATCTGCTTTTCTGAATTTTTCCAGAAACAGTAATTTTCAACTTTATTTTCATAGAAAAAGGTTCCCCGCATCGCTCATAGATTCATCTCTATATAAATGCTGAACGAGGCAAAGAACCTTTTATATTTTACTTAACCTTTTACTGCACCGATCATTGCGCCCTGTGCGAAATATTTCTGTACGAACGGGTATACGCAAAGGATCGGAACGGTTGTAACAACAACTGCTGCCATCTTCAAAGAATCGGATGTTACGGACACGGTGTTATGTGCCAGTGCCTGTGCAACAGAAGTTACTTCCTGCTGTGAATTCATTGCTTTTGTCAACATCTGCTGCAGGACGGTCTGTACCGGCCACAGTTTCGTATCGTTGACATAGAATGCTCCTGCAAACCAGTCGTTCCAGTGGTTTACTGCGGTATACAGTCCAACTACGGCGATTACCGGTTTACTTAACGGAAGCATGATTTTCAGGTAAGTCTGAAAGAATCCGCAGCCGTCCAGTTTGGCTGACTCTTCCAGGCTGTCTGGGATTCCTTCGAAGAAGGTTCGTACCATCAACAGATAGGTAACGCTCACCAGACTCGGAACCACGTAAACCCAGAAAGAGTTTAACAGGTGTAAGTTTTTGTACTGAATATAGGTAGGGATCATACCACCACCGAACAGCATGGTAAATGTGATCAGCATGGTGATGATCTTTCTTCCCGGCAGATCTTCCTGTTTCAGCGCATAACCTGCCAGAGTAGTTACCATTAAGCTTAAAAACGTTCCGATTACAGTTCTTGCGATCGTGATCACATAAGCTGTGGTAATACTTCCGTCTTTGAATACTTCTTTGAAGTTATCCATGGTGAACTGTCTCGGCCAGAACCATACGCCACCCCTCGCTGCATCCGCTCCGTCGTTGAATGCCAGCGCCACTACGTTCAGGCAGGGGAGCAGAATGATCAGACAGAGTGCAATAATGATCAGATAGATCAGAATCTGAAGTGCCTGATCCATCGGATTGACTTTTATCTTTCTTTTGTGCATTGCGTACCCAATCCTTTCTGTAAGTGTAACTTACCCGCTTTTCATTCCCCTGCCTGCCACCGGGGCAGGCAGGATCTCTTTGTCTTAGTCGTAGAAAGATACAGAGTCCGGATCCTCTTCGTATATATCTTTTACGTATTTCTCAAAACGATCGATCCCTGCTGCCTTCAGCTGATCGCGGAAAGATTCGATGATTGTTTTTACTTCATCATCCGATTTTGCGAAGCAGGCCTGTACGAATGTCTCATCCCAGTCAAGCAGATCCATCTGTGTCTTTACATCCGCAAGTTCGTCCGCGGACATATAAGCTGTTGCATCCAGCCCCGGAACCAGTTTCTTTTCTACCGGGTAATCTTCTGCGATCTGTACACTTCTTGCAAAAGTAGAGTTACCGGAAGATGCTCCCGGACGGGACTCACCAAAGTTATCTTTGTTGTTTTTGTTTGTCAGAACGAACTCGAAGAAGTAGTTTCCGGATCCACCGAATCCCGCACCGATAGTGTTGATCAGATAATCGGTATCTCCATCATTCAGTTTTTCTGCAACTTCATCTGTCAGTCTTGGGTAGCCGTCTTCCATTGTATAGGATACGCCTTCTGCACCATACTGTGCGATGATCTGTCCTTCTTTTGTAGAAAGCCAGTCAAAGAACTGGAAGATTTCTTCCGGATTCTCTGCATCTGCGGAGATTGCCATACATCCACGACCGCTCTTTCCATGTACAACTTCCTTGTTGTCATCGGCAATATCGTTCAACGGTCCTAACGGGATCCAGTCATCATTGGAGTAAATAATCTCTTCGTAATTATGCACGTCAGCGATAATTGCTGAGTTGTGGTTTTTGGATACTTCTTCTGCACGGGTAGAGTCCATGGTGAAGAATTCCGGGTTCATCAGATCTTCATCCAGAAGTTTTCTCACAAAATTGATTTCATCATATACATGATCGGTTTCTGCGATATGCTTTACATCGCCGTTTTCATCCAGGTTGTAGTCATCGCTTACACCCCAGTCATAACCGGTTGCGATATATTTCAGAGCATCAACAGATCCGCCCCAGTATTTCGGTCCCAAGGGATAAACAGCATTTCCGTTGTCATCGGTATAACCGCCTTCTTTGATCTTAACCAGCAGATCATAAAAGTCTTCCTGTGTGTTGATTGCTGTGGTATCAATCCCCAGATCATCTGCAATTGCTTTCTGAATATACATACCTCCTACATATTCTTCATCTGCATTATATTCCAGAGAACGGTCAATTTCATCGATACTCATCTGCCACAGATATACACCATCCAGGTCATCACGGAATACAATGTTGTTCTTTGTATCGTCCGGCAGATAATCGTCTTCATAATATTTGGAATATACTTCGCTGTTTTTCATGTATTCAGATACATCTGCGAACATTCCGTCTTTTGCTGCTTTGTACAGCAGCGGGAACTCCGGTCTTGTGGAGTTATCCAGGTAAGATACGATAACATCCGGGATGGTTCCGGAAGCCAGCTGCGAAGCCATAACTTTTGCATCACTGTCACCAGGTGTATATTTTACATCCAGTTTGATACCGGTCAGTTCTGTGATCTTTTTCATGGTTTCGGTGTTGTTAAAATCTTTTGGAAGCGTATTTCCGATATCATCTACGTAAGCCTGTACGGTGATGGTCCGGTCAGCGATCCAGGTATCCGGTTTGTCAGAGTTATCTTCACTGGTATCTTCTGTTTTTGCACTGCTGTCTTTGTTGTCAGATGAGCCGCCGCATCCTGCAAACATGGTCACTGCCAGTGTTCCTGCCATGGAAGCTGCCATCAGGCGTTTTACCATTTTCTTTTTCATGTAGTTTCCTCCACTTCGTTGAATTCTCAGGTTCCTTTTTTATTCCTTTTGTTACCACAGTCCGACTTCCGTGATCTTCTTACAGATCCGGTTGCAGACTACTACAAGCACCAGTCCTACCAGACCCTGGATCAGACCGATCGCCGTCGCATATCCAAACTGTCCTCCCTGAATACCGATACGCAGAACGTATACATCAAGGGTATCAGCCAGAGACATGTTACCAGGTGTACGTAACAGCCAGATCTGTTCTACACCGGAAGAAAGCAGTCCGCCAACTCCCATGATAAACAGAAGACCAATCGTTCCCCGGATACCCGGCAGTGTGATATGCCACATTTTTCCCAGTTTTCCGCATCCGTCCATCTCTGCTGCCTCGTACAATGCCAGGTCTACGGAACTGATTGCTGCCAGATACATGATGGAATCCCATCCGATATTTCTCCACAGGTCCATGGAAAACAGGATTCTGAAGAAATATTTTGCTTCCATCAGGAAGAATGTGCTTCCATCTCCACCCAGTGCTGCGATTGTCTGATTCAGAACACCGGTGCTCGGTGCCAGAATTCTCTGCAGCATAGTTACGATAATAACAGAAGAGAGAAAATGCGGCAGATAGGTGATGGTCTGCGAGATCTTCTTAAACTTCATGCTGCGAAGTTCATTCAGCAAAAGGGCAAGTATGATAGCGAATGGAAATTCCAGAATACATTTGATCACACCGACTGTCAGTGTATTCTTAATCAGTCGTGGTGCATCATAGCTGGAAAAGAAGGTCTTGAAATATTTCAGACCGATCCATGGGCTTCCCCAGATTCCTTTCTTAAAGGAATAATCCTTAAATGCAAGAACAGAACCCGCCATCGGCACATAGCAGATCAGTGCATAGTAGATGATACATGGAATCAGCATCACATACAACGGCCAGTAACGTACCAGTCGTTTCTTCAGCGGCTGTTTTTTCGGCTTATATTTTTTAGCCTTTTCAACACTTGCTGCTTTCATAGATTTCCTCCTTCATTTATTTGATGAGGCTATTATACGAAGCAGCTGTTTTTCTCACAATGGACATTTCTTCCGGCACCAGTGGAAAAATCTACACTCTGAAAAATGTCCAGTATTTTTTATAGATTTATCCACTCAAGTTCCGCACAAATCGGATAATGGTCGGAAAGCCATACTTCTTTGTCGCGGTCTTCCCATTTTTTTACACTGCGGCAGGTAAGTCCTGCATAGCCTTCTTTTGCTTTTTTGATATAAATATAATCGATCCGTTCCGGTTCATCTTCCGGTTCAAATCCGTGATAGGTAATGCCAATGCCCTCTGTATAGTTGACATAATCTGTCCGTTCTCTCATCACGGCAAATTCTTCTCCGTCCGGCTCTGCGTTAAAGTCACCCGCAAGGATCACCGGTGCGTTGGCGAATAAAACGGCATCATCCATCTTCTTTAGGATCTGAGACAGTCCCAGGGTTCTCGCCTGCACGCCGAGATGATCCAGGTGGATATCACACAGACGGAAGACTTTCTTCTCCTGAAGATCTTCCAGTACCACTTCCGTGCACACACGCGGACAGATGGACTGTTCCTCGTATCTGCTTGCCGGCACATACGGTGTCGGGGACAGCCAGAAGGTTTCCATATTGATCAGATTCAGACGATCGGTACGGAAAGCGACCGTCATCTGCTCGTCCTCAAGTGTCTCACTTCTTCCACATCCGATCACGGTATATTCCGTCAGGTTCTCCTTCAGCCATGCTGCCACATGGGGCAGCACTTCCTGAAAGCAGATCACATCCGGTTTCTCCTCGGCAAGTTTCTTTAAGATCACAGGTTTGCGGAACCGGAAGCTGTTGGCTCCGTCCTGGTCATAATCACATCGTATATTAAAAGTCACTAATTTTAACATATTCTTCCTCCTGTATGTCCTTTTTTCTGTCGTAACTGTTCAGTGCCTTCACAATTGGTTACTTTCTATCATCAATCAGAACAGCCACAACCAGATCGGCTGTGTCCATGCCTTCTGTCCTCTGCTGTTTTTGATCGTCACTCTCACATACTCTTCATCCCCGTTTAACGCAAAGCTGCCTTCGGTCAGGCAGTCTCCATCATCACTGAACAGACAGTCTCCCCGGTGCGGTGTCTGGAAATAAATATGCTGGCACGGCTCACAGGTCACGTGTGCAACTCCGTCTTCCACATAAAAATCATGGAGCAGCGGTCCGGAAGATGCATAAAAGCTTCCGTCTTTGATCGCCTCAAGGATTCCTCTGTGGGTAAATTCTTTCGTCTTTACCATGATGAATCCACCCAGATCGTGTTCTGAGATATCGTGGGCATCATCCGTGGCAAAGCAGAAGATTTTATTTCTCACGAACAGAAAATGATCAAAATACGTCTCGGAATTGCCGTTGTTTCCGAAAAATTCAGAACCGTGGTTGTAGATTTCCATACCGATCATGCCCTGCAGATATTTGATATCCGTAGAATCGATCTTCGACCAGTACGGATGACCGTACAGAGTTACATTTCCTCTCTGTCCGAAATATTCGATGATACGCTCTGCCGTTGTCAGCACACCGTTTTTGCGTTCTTCCTCAAAGGTATAATGTTCCGGGATCCGGTTTGTCTCCGGCAGACCGAAACCTACCAGATGATGATCCTTTCTTCCCGGCAGCTCGATATCCAACTCTGTTCCCGGGAACAGCAGGAAATCATCCCGATTCAGTTCCGGATGGATCCCGTAAACCCAGTGATCCGTCAGTGCCAGAAAATCATACCCTTTGCTACGATAGTGCTCCGCGGTCTCCGCCGGCGTATGCATACCGTCTGACCAGGTGGTGTGGGTGTGAAGATTTCCTTTTTTGTATGTTCCTTCTTTGTAAAGTGTTCTCTTTTCCATGTGACTCTCCTTTATTTTCGCATGTTTTCCAGTTTCGTCAATCTGTCCGGCATCAGTTGTATCTACTTTCTGCCGTATTTGCGACCATTATAGCAAATCTGGTTTTTCCCTATAATGCACATAACTTTCAAAATAACTGGATTTTTCTACGAATTTTTTCAGACTATTGACATGCGCAACCGGTCTGCGTATTCTGAAAAAGAAGGTACTACTATAGAAAATGGAAATGGAGAAACCTATGGAAGAAATGAAAACCATTTACCAGGTAGGGGGAAAATTATGCAAGGACTTTATCGGTCAGATTTCCTACACCGTCTGCCTGGATCAGACTTACGGAGAACTGGATATTGAATTTTCTTTTGGACCGCAGCACTTCCGCCCGGAAGATGTGACACCGGAACTGAAACAACACCTGCTCGACTACTGTAAAAAAGAGTACGGGATCGAAGAACCAACACCGGAAGAATGGGAGGACGCCGTCTATCACGGTATGAAAACCGAGATCCACACCATGGCAACCCTGAACGACACGTTCATCGGCAATATCCACAGACAGCTGACAACCCGGCATATGCATTTTACCGCAACAGAAGCCACGGAAGGCTGTATTCCGCAGCCGACTATCGAGGGTGTGTTAAAAGTAACCATTCTGGTATTTTCCGTACTGCTGGACAACACCGATTATCAGCTGACGGTACGCGCACGTTAAGGGGGACTTTTTATGTATAAGAGACTGGAATTACACAATCATACCAACGAATCCGACGCAGTATTTACCTGCAAAGAACTGACGGACTTTATGGTGGCAGATCACGTGGACGCGTTCGCCCTGACCGATCACAACACCATCTCCGGACATTACAAAATTGAAAATTATCTGAAAGAGCATCCACAGCCGATCGCATTTATCCCGGGCATGGAATATACCACGTACTACGGACATATCCTCTGCCTGAACCTGACCGAGTATGTGCCGTGGGAAAATATCAACAAACACAAACCGGAACTTCTCTTCCAGGCTGCCCGCGAAAAAGGGGCATTGGTCGGTGTCGCTCATCCGTATTCCTTCGGATGGCCGTTCGCACAGGGCTGCCGTTTCGAGATGACGATCACGGATTATTCCTGCTGTGACTTCATCGAGATCTTCAACAACCCGGAACCGCTCCACGAAGTCAATGAAAAGGGCGTAAAACTGTGGGAAGACCTGGTACTCTCCGGTGAGAAACTGGCTGCTACCTGCGGCATGGATCTTCACGGCAACAGCAGCCTGCACGGACATTACTCCACCTATATCCTGGGCGAACCGGACGGCGATGTCTGCCAGGAACTCTCCGACGCGATCCACAACCAGCGCACCTGGATATGCAAGGGACCTCTGCTGGAAGTCCATAACGATGGCGAAGCACTCACCTTCACCATCCACCAAACCGGTAAACCGGGCTACGAACCGCTCGCTGAGGACGATTACAAGATCACCCTCCGCACCAAAGATCAGGTTATCACCTGCAACGTCTCCGCCCGGATCCCGCTGACTTCTTTCGCAGACCATGCAATCATCATCCCGATGCTTTTCGAGAAAGAAACCATCATCGAAAACCTCGTCTGCACAAGCCCGGTGATACTTTTGTAAGGCTGCGCAGGAAGTTGTTTTTAATCTTTGAAATTTTTTCCTGAATATCATCTGGAAGACGGTAAATTTTTTCTTACCGTCTTCCTTTTTTCTGGCTTTCACATTATGTACTCTTAATGACTATTCAGAAATGTCAAACGCCACTTCCGACCAATTTTTCTTTTATTTCATCAATTCTGCCAGTTGCTTTTCCAATATAGCAATTTTCCGAAAGGCTTCATCTGCCCGAAGTTTTTCTTCATCCGCCCGTGCTTTTTCTTCATCCGCCCGTGCTTTTTCTCTCAGGGTATTCTGGCGCTCTTCTTCTCTGCCTTCCTCCCTGTCGAATTCTCTTTGTTTTTCTTCGTCATATTCATAAAGACACATTTTTACAACCTCCGCCCTGTTTCTCTTCAGAAAATCAGCCATCACGTCTTCTTCCATGCACTCCCGAATCGTCTGCTCCACGGCATCTTCTAAGGTCTGCTCCTGCGAATACCTTCTTACTTTATCCACAAAGATCATATAATCCCGCATCGGTCTGCATTTTTCAAAAAGTTCCTGGCTGTTTCCCATATTGATATTTTTTACTTTCACAATCACTTCCAGATTCGGATTCTCCTGTTTCTTCACAAATGCATCCGAAAGTCTCAGCTCGCTTTCCTCATCCATCTTCTGCTTTCCATTATAAAATACCACAAACGTAGGCGATGGAAGCGGAAGCATCTTCGTACCATAAATATTCTTGTCCTTCACCAATACCGAATACGTGTCACTTGCATAAAACAGACAGCGCAACGGCATATTTGCATTTTTTGTAGACTGTTGCTCATATAAAAACAGTTCATCATGCAGCACATAAGCCACATCATTTTTCATTGATAAATAGATCGCATTCTCCAGTGTCACCACCTGTAGTTCACTGGCATCTTTATAGTCCGATCCATTCATCGCATTATAAAGCTCCAGCAATTTTTCCCGGTCATTAAAGATCATACGGAATAAGCGATCTTTGTAATCTTTTGCTACATTACCATTCATACTAATCCTCCTGCTTGCAAGAGAAGGATCTGCCTTTCGCTTTCCCAGAATCCTCCTCTGCCCTTTTCTTATTTAATTTTGCATTGGAAATTTCTAAGTCCGCGAACGCGGTTGAATGAATTAGATACGGCTGTATGCCGTAAAGAAATAGAAATAAAATGCTTATGGTTATCATACTCTGAAAAGGCGGATTCGTCAAACAATATTTGTTCCGCTTCCTCTCCATTATCTTTATGGCTTTAAATCCTTGATATCTGAAACTGGCACATCCTGATAAGCCTCCTGAAATCTACATATTCTGTTATGAATTACTGTCTTTCGAAGAACTGACTGGAAGAGATACTGAATACCATTCTTTCTTATAACAAACAAGACTACAGAGAGGAGTTTGCAAATGCATCCCATCCTTTCTGTAGTCTTATTCTTAGTATTCTGTTATTTTCCCAAAGACATCAGTTTAAAATCCATCTAATAACCTATTTTCTACCAATGGAACATTCCCCAAAAACTCTACTCATGCAACATCCATTTTTCTATCCCCTCCGTTCCAAACGGACCTTTATAGTTCTTCGGTAATTCGTTATCTTTCAGGTTATAGTGTCTTCGATTAACCACGCTCGTAGCTTCTCCTAACTCCAGGCACGGGCTGAGATCTCCATCCAGGATGTTCACGCTAAACCAGAACCGCTTCAGGCTTTTTATCTTTCGGATAAACTGAATATCGGAGATTTTGTTATTCCCGTAAATTATCAAAGTCTGAAGGTTCTCCATTTTTTCGAGTACGGAATAATCTTGAATATTTGGACAGTGTTCGATGCATAACAGTTGCAATGTTTTCTTTACTTTTTCCAGTGCGCTGATATCCTTCAGATATTTCACATAGTATAAGTATAGGCATTGTAACTTTTCACTTTTTTCAATCCCTTCAAGAGAAGTAATATTGCCTCCAACCATAGTCATTATTTGTAACTGTCTGCTCGAAAATAAGGTTTGCAAGTTTTTTGTTTTGCTTTTATAACAAGCAATATGTAGACTTCGCAACGTATCTATTTTCTGTATATTCA
>ERZ840057.1547-NODE-1547-length-18699-cov-4.639831_pt1 | contig 18699 bp, 13 predicted proteins | sample MGYA00519907_ERZ840057 | MGnify/ENA primary metagenome ERZ840057 (study PRJEB31850, sample SAMEA3708862) | human gut metagenome | biome: human gut; feature: human-associated habitat; material: faeces | place: China | collected 2014 ...
AATTGTGGGACACCACATATCCGGTCACCGCCATGCTCCGATTTGATTTCTATACGAAAAATCAGATCGGAGGAAAGATAAATGGCTTATAACAAGACAAGTGAAGAACGAAAGTGGAATTATTGGAAAGAACAGGAAGAAAAGAAACTGCGTGAATTGGGAATGGCAGAACAGACGATTTATACCAAAAGAAACCGTTTGAGAAAAAAATTAAAAAATTTATCAAAAATTGAATAATTATGGCGTTTTTCGTCGGCTATTTAATAGGCAGGTAAATTTTGCCAGTGTACTTTGACAACCGCATACCAGCATTACAGGTACGTTCCCGTAAGTAGAAGCGTGGCAGGAAGACGCGAGGACAGATGAGAAGGGCATGGAAGAAATCAGACCAGAAAGTGAGAGGCAGAGTTCTTTTGTGGCGTTTTTGTTTCGAGCGAATCATCTTTAACTGAAACAAGGACCGTGGCGGTCTTTTGCGAAGATCACTTACGAGGGGATAATGATACATAGGAACTGCCAGAAAGCAGAAGATGGACTTTGGGTTGTAATCAGCAAGACCTTTAGAAAATCCATGAGCGGTGCGATGCCAAGCATCCGCCTGTAATGTTCCCGTAAGGCAAAGGGGGAGTCGAGGACAAATACAATGCCAAAAATCAAAAGTATAAGAAATCAAGGAAGAATGTGTCGTTGATATCAGATACATGCGGCTGTAGGGAATGATTCCTTTACAGCCGTATTGATGTGGTATCAGCAGACATATCAGGTAACAAACTATGTATTACAGAAAAGAGTATTTGACAAGGGCGCATCGGGAGATCGATACGATCTTCCGGGTACTGTTCCCGGAACATGGGATGGCAGTAAGGGAAGAACAGATCCTGTTATGCCACGAAATGCTGGATAACCTGCTGGGAAGAAATATAGCACTGTGTGACGCAGGTGTCGGCATCGGGAAAACCTATGCCTATCTGGTGGCTTGTGTTCTGATGAGAAAGTATTCTCTTCTTGCAGACGGATATTCCCCATACGAACAGCGACCAGTCGTGATATCTACCTCCAGCATTGCACTCCAGAAAGCAATTCTTACGGAATATATTCCTTTTCTCTCCCGGATTCTTCAGGAGAACGGGACAATTCAGGCACCGATCAAAGCAGTTATCCGCAAAGGGAAAGAGCATTTTGTCTGCGATGAGAGGTTGGAGCAACGAACCGTTGCAATCAAAGAGAAAAATAAAAATGCATTGCAGAAAGAAGCGCTGCTGTCTCTGAAAGAACACTACGACATGGATGAAGTGTCTGGATTAAGTGGATTTGACAGAAGGATGGTAAGCGTACCCAAGTTCTGTTCAAGGGAATGCCCGAAAAAAGGTTCCTGCAGGTATCAGCAGTATCTGGAACATTCCAGAGATGATGAAATGTTCATCCAGATCTGCAACCATAATTATCTGTTGGCAGATGGCTATCACAGACTGCAGGATTACCGCCCGTTACTAAAAGACTACCGGGCATTGGTCATAGACGAAGCACACAAACTGCCGGATGCGGCAAAGCAGATGTTCGGGAAGAGCCTGTGTTATGATGATATCCGGGAGATCTGCTTTTATCTTGGGAAAGAATATCAGGGACCGGAGATAAGAAAACTGTCCGGGACGATCCGGATGGTGCTGGATGTGATTGGAGAAAACCACAGAACCAGATATGGGCTAAAAGAAGAATTTTACATGACAGAAGAGTGTGCCATGTATTTATATGAAGGGATACAGACCATGAATAGGATCATAGAAAAATTAGAAAAGAAGATTCCAAAATGGATCAGAAACAAGCTGGAAGAGACCAGAAGTGTTCTGGAATGCTTTTTCCATCAGGATAAGAAGTATGTGCTGCATCTGAAACAGGATCAGGAACATCGGATCATATTGTGTGCATCCAGCAGACGGATTCTACAGTATCTCGACCAGATGTTGTGGAGCAGGGGAATAGGAGCAATCCTGACGAACGGAACATTGAAAACCGGACAGGGATTTTCCCATATCCGGCAGATGACAGGATTACAGAAAGTGCAGAGAGTTCGTGAATATGTGGCAGACTCTCCATTTGAATATCAGAGGAACTGTCTGTTATATCTGCCAAAGGATCTGAAAAAGTGCAGAAGGGGAAGTCAGGAAGAAGCAGAGATGATAGCGGACCATATCCATTCGTTGATCTGTTCGACTTACGGACATACACTGGTGCTGTTCACATCCTATCACTTGATGGGAAATGTATATCAGATGTTGCGGGATGAGATTCCTTTCCCGATGATCGAGGTGTGGAGACATTCCCCGGAAGAAATCACGAGATTTAAACAGACAGACAATGCTGTCCTTTTTGCAGCCGGATCTTGCTGGGAAGGAGTAGATTTTCCCGGAGATATGGTATCTTCGCTGATTATCGTAAAACTGCCATTCGCTGTTCCAGATCCCATCAGTGAGGCACAGAAGAAAGAATTTGATTGTCTGAAAGACTACATTCAGGCAGTGATCGTTCCGGATATGCAGAAAAAACTAAGGCAGGGGTTCGGACGTGCGCTCCGCACAGAGACAGACACCTGTGTCGTGTCCATCTTAGATGAGCGTGCAGGAGAGGACGGAAGATATCATGAGGAAGTGATGTGTGCGCTTCCGAGTTGCAAGATGGCAAAAGACATCAAGGATGTCCAGCGTTTTATCAGAAATCGGAAGGGTGTGGAATATTACCTGTAAATACTCGTGGTTCTGCTACAATCACAGCGAGTTTACAGCGAAATGTTTGGTGGTATTTCAGTGGCATTTTCAGTGGAATTGTTGGTATTGATGAATAGCTATTTGGACATGAAGTGGGTATACTGTGTATAGCGTTAGAAATTTAGAAGGAAGGTGTTAATATGGCAAAATATATCGTAGAAATGCAGATGGATAAACAAGAGAAATTTTATTTTATTCGAGAAAATGAAAGCGGAGATATTGTATATTTGCCTTCTAAATATCTAATGCATAAGAAAAGGTCAAAGATATCACCGAATACCATACAAAGAAGTGCCTTTGCATTATCTTATTATTTGAATTTTCTGGATGAAAAGCAACTTTGTTTAGATGATATTTATCAAATGAAATATATTGAACAGCATGAACATTTTACAGATTTCCTGATTTGGTTAAAAGCTGGTATGCATAGCAGGGAAGATTATTTAAAACTTCCTAATAATGAGACATGCAATGCATATTTAAAAGAAGTATTCAGATTTTATACCTTTATGGAGCAGGAAAACAAGCATTCGGAAAGCTTGAAGGTATTATCAGATACGCAAATGATTGTGCGAAATTCCATCGGTATCAGAAAAGTATTGAATAGGAAGAGTTTTCGAGGATATTTAAAAGAAAAAGGACATCAAGGAAAAACCATTGAGCAGGACAAGATTGTAGTGTTGTTGCAAGAATGTGCAAACAGCCGCGATCAGGTTCTGCTTTTATTATTAGCAGAAACAGGCTTTAGAATAGGGGAACTCTTAGGTGTACGATACGCAGAGGATATAGACTATGAGAAACATATAATATATGTCAACTTTCGAGATGATAATGAGAATGGGGCAAGAGCTAAAAACGCAGAACTTCGAAGAGCCAAAATCAGCGACGCAACATTTGATATTTTAATGTTTTATATTGAAGACTATAAGGAACTGATTATAGGACAGGAATATTTATTTATTAATGTCTCAGGTGATTACGTTGGAAAGCCTTTTAAGGGAAGTGGAGTATATGCCATGTTACGCAGATTGGAGAGAAAGACGGGAATTAAAGCATCTCCACATATGCTCCGGCATTATTTTGCAAATGCAAGACGAAAAGATGGATGGAAATTAGAAATGATTAGTCAAGCACTCGGGCATCGGAATATCGAAACGACTATGAAATATCTGAATATAACAGAGGATGAACTAATAGAAGTCAGTGATGCTTTTTATAACAGGCATCAAGCAATGTATGGTGTTCAGAATTTGTTATAAAAAAGAGGAGGCGATCAAGTGTCTGCAATTCGATTGCTGCAAGCAGAACGCAAGGAAGAGATACAGCATCTTCACAGGCAGTTTATGTCAGGCGGAATATTGCAGAGAGAATTATGGGAAGAAGCAGAGAAATTCCTTATCCAAAGAGAAATCTATGATGTGATTTTAGCAGAAGAACAAGATTTGCGGGAATACAAACAAACTTTGTTGGATAGTGGGAATTATACGAAAAAGCAGGTGAAAGAGCAGTCATCCGCATTACGGAAGATACAGAAGTATTGGATAGAAACAGAATATGGAGAGCTACTCTTAGAAATCCGAGAAAGCCAAGTGTCAGATGAGGCATTGAAGGGAAACATCAAACGGTTTCTAATCCGGCAGGGAATACATCATATCAAAGAGATTGATTATACGGTACGAAGCCGTTATGAAGCAGAACTGAAAAAAATGTGGGATGAAGCGAGTGTGATGAGATATTTAAAGGTTTTCGATCATATCAAGCAGTATAGTATCCAAAAAGAAATAGAAAGTCTGCCGGGAAGAATCGAACACCGGAGGAAATATCAAGCACAGGTTGTATTCCTGCCATACTTACCAGATTTGGAGTTGGTTAAGGATTTTGAATATGTCCGAGATAAACAGGAACTGGTGTGGGATTTTTTTAGAAGAGCATCTGAAAAATTAAAAAAGCAGGTTTTTCTACTATTGAATTATATTCTAGATAATTTGTATCGAGACGATCCCAAAGAGAGAAGAGTTCCCTATTTATTGCCATTACACTGGTTATATGATTTTTGTGTGGAAGAAGAGATTGATGATCTGGAAGGATTGGAATTAGAACAGATCCAACGATTTGAGAAAATCGTGGAACAGAAAGTGGTCAATGTGAAAAACTCTATGCAGATTATTGACAATAGCCGGAAAATCTTATTTTTAACAGTACCAGAAATTCATTGGCATGCCAATGTGTGGTATATGGAACGCTTTCACCTGTCAGAAGATCGGCTTAACCCAAGCAATCCAGTACAGCGATTGAGTTTTATAGAAGTGACTAACAAAAAGAATCGAGAATTGTTACAGGAATATGCCAAATATCATGTTGGAATTGGTGGACTGACGATAGCAAATATCCGAGGACAACTATATGAGGTAAAAAGACTTCTGGAATATTTTAAGGAAGAAGAATCCATTTGTCAGGTAGATGAAAATCAATTGGATGACTATTTTAGGAAACTGGAAGAAAAGGATACCAAAGATGATACATTCAATAAAAGAATTGTGCATTATATAAAATTTTATCAGTTTTTAAATGTCCGAGGATATATGAAGGAGATACCCTTTAAACCGGAGTATTACCTGAAAAAGACATATCCAGAGCATCATGACAGAACGGTGGAAGAAAAAGTTTATATGGAAATCCTGCATAAGCTGTATGCATTTCCGCTAGTTCCAAGATTGATATTTTTACACTTGTGGTGTACTGGATTGAGAATCAGCGAAGTGTGTACGTTAAAAGGGGATGCATATTACTGGGATGGAGAAGATGCATGGTTGAAAGTCTATCAGATCAAGATGAAGGCAGATAAAATGATACCAATACCGCTTGTGATGTATAGAATCATGCGTAAGTATATTGAGCGTGAACACATTCGTCCGAAAGATTATATCTTTAAAGGGAAGGATGGTGGAGCATACCGGGGAACAACATTCCGACAAGAGTTTCAGCAATACTGTGATAAGAATGGAATTGCAGATGGCAGTTATATCTTCAAAACCCATGACTATAGGCATACGCTGGCCACCCAATTTTATGATGAGGATGTTTCTATACAGACAATCCGAGATTATTTAGGACATTTTTCCGAAGAGATGACAAAACAGTATGTAGACTTCATGCCAAAGAGAATTGAAAAAGCAAGTGATACTTACTTTAAGAAACCGGAAAATGACTTGGCTTCTACCATTAAAGCTAAGAAGCGTGGTGAAAGAAAATGAAAAAAAGAATTTACATATATGAGCTGGACTGCTACAAGGTAGCATCCGAAGAGCAGATTCAGAGAATGCGTATCAGCCCGGAACGGTATTTTAATCTGGAAGGATTGCCATCAGAAGAACTTGCCGAAAAGTTGGAAGAATTTATATGGGAAAGAGGAAAAATGCTCGCACCGTCCAGCATAGCAAGTGAAGTGACCTATTATAATAATATTCGGGAATTTCTGATTGAGCGGAAAATACAAAGCCTTGATGCCAGAGAAGAAGAAAAAATCATCCGTATGTTAAAAGGATGGATGCTGGAACGAGGATATGCTTTATCAAGCAAAAAATATCGGCCTGCATATGACAAAATAGGAATTGAAAGTCCTAGCATTGTAAGGCATATGAAAAAAATCTTGAAGTTTCTGGAAGAAGAGGATGGCAGGGATGAGCAGGAAAAAGATATCTGGACTCTTAAAAACTTCGATTTTCCTATTTATAGAAATCCAATCAAGAATACGGAAACGATTAACTTTACTAAAATTGTACAGCCAGATATTCGGGAAGAAGTAAAAAAAGTAATTTTTATGCATTTAAAATATTCCCCTTTAGGAACGATTCATAGTGAAATAGCTGCAGTAAAGCGGTTCTCAAAATTTCTTAAAAGAAAATATTTGGACATTCAATCGCTGCAGGATCTGGAACGGATGCATATAGAAGAGTATCTGATATATCTTCAGACGGAAGCACATGACCGGAAAAATTATAGATCTGACCTATATGCACTACGAAGGGTAATAGAAGATGTTGGAAATTTATATGAACGACAGTACATGAGCGAATTATTTCTGAGTAATGATTTCCCAAGTACACCAAGGCATGTATTCAAATTTTACTCAGATGCGGAAATCAAAAGATTAAACGAACATATTTTCAAAATGGATGAGCAGATATGTAGGGCACTGATTATCCATCAATTACTGGGAACGAGGATTTCAGATACGCTGACCTTAAAGACAGACTGCCTAAGCATGCGGAATAATCGATATTTTATAAGGATTGATCAGGTGAAGTCAGTCACCTATGAAAAAGCCATCAGTGAAGAAGTGGCACAACTGATTATGAAAGCAATTGATTATACAAAGGAACGGTATGGAGAAACAACTTACATTTTTGCAAAAAAAGATGATCCAACTAGGCCTTATCAATATAGCATGATTCAAAATCAGATTATGACAATGATCCGCCAGGAAGATATCCGGGATGATAATGGAGAGTTTCTGAAGTTTGGAACCCATATTTTCCGACATTGTTATGGAAAGAAATTGACAGAAATGCATGTGGATGACTGGATGATAGCTAAGCTACTGGGGCATACCTCCATATATTCGGTACATCATTATCGAAAAATTGGCAATAAACTGATGGCAGATGAAACGAGAGCTGCAAGAGAAAAAATGGACATGATCCTATTAGATATCATAGAAGGATGGGATGATTATGAAATATGATAAGATGGTAGCGATTACGCAGGCTGAGAGTCAGAGGAAGATGAATATTGCAAAAAATACAATATCTGATATGCTAAAAAATATGGAAAGAATTACCGTAGCAGAGCTGGTAAAAAGAACTGGGCTTTCTAGAGGATTTTTTTATAAAAATGAGCTTATCAGAAGAGAAATGGATGACGCAATACATAGACAGGAAGCAATTTTTAAGAATAGACATCCGGTTGCAATGGACAGAAAACTTGAAAATTCAGTAATTGAGTTGAAAATTGAATTGTTAAAAGCCAAAGCAGAGAACGAGAAATTAGCAGAACAAAATCAGGAATTGAAAAGAAAAAATGAACTGTTGCAGCAAGAACTGGAGAAATTGAATAAACGGGTCAGTAGGAAAGAAATTTCTGTTCTAAAAAAATTGTGAGAATGGTGTGGTACAAGTTTTTTGAGAGGATGATAATCTATGAAATACGATAAAATGGTCGAATGTAGTTTGGAACGTAGCAAACAGAAGGTAGAAACCGCAAAACGGGAAATTCAAGAAATGTTGGAATCAAAAGAAAAAATAACAGTTGCTGCATTGATTCAAAAAACAGGATTTTCTAAAGGATTTTTTTATCGAAATGAAGAAATGCGCAGGGTGGTAAATGAAGCTATGCATCAACAGAGCGTAACGTATAATCCGAAACAGATTATTATTGATATGGCTATGGAAAGAACTTTAGTTAATGCAAAAACGACTATACAGGAATTGAAACTAAAAATAAAAAAATTGGAAAAAGAAAATGCAGAGTTGCGAGAAGAATTGGCAAGGGTAAGAAAAATATCTAAAGTATAAAAGGAAAAATTAAATATTTGAATTTGAATGATTCAAGGCAGAATGTACAGTAAAAAAGCAAGTACATTCTGTCTTGTTTTGTATAGATATGAATAAATAAAAATACTGGCTACAAAATGCACACAACATACAAAAAGTGCAAAAAACAAAGAAAATAGACGAATGATACGTTTTGGTCTATATGGTTAAATCCAGTGTTTATAAGGCTTTTGAGGCATGAAAAAGACAGGGGCTAAATTTATGGTGGATTTAATACCATTGGTAGGAAGTTCAACAGATATTTTCAGAACCAATACTTTTAATGTTTTTGGGAAGTTTATCTGGTCACCATATCTACTTATTACAATTCCTGTCTTGATTGGTATTCTATGTATGCCATTCGCTATAAAGAGCTGATCAAGGAGGATGAAGGCATAAATAACAATATGGAAAAGAAAAGAGATAAAAGGTGGATAGCAGGATATATCCGTATCTACAAGGTATTCTTTAATGTTAAAATCCTGAAAATATTTCCTAAAAAGAAAATAAAGTTTATTGACATTATCAGGAAAAATGAGTATAGTTTATTTTAATAAAAGGGAGTAACTGGCGCTTTAAGTAGCGTTTGCGAGCCGTCAATACGATGGAAGAAGTCCATCCGGATCGTGATGAAATAGTGAGACTTTTATTGCATGTAAAAAGCGGTGCAATAATTGTCTCTTTTTTTATTCGCACTGCAGATGAATCAGGATTATGGGTCACAAAGGAAGAGTGAACAATAACCAATAACCAGTTAGGAGGAAGGGCAGTGAAACCATATTATCAATTATCGGGAGAAGAAGTTTTAAGAGAAGTGAATGGCTCGGAAGAACCATTAACAAAAGAACAGGTCAGTGAAAATCAAAAGAAATACGGACCGAATGAACTGACGGAAGGAAAAAAGAAGACAACAGTTCAGATTTTTCTGGAGCAATATAAAGATTTTCTGGTGATCATCCTTATTATAGCAGCAATCGCATCGGGATTTATGGGAGATATTGAGAGTGCAGCTGTTATTGTTATCGTAATCACAATGAATGCAATTCTGGGAACTGTGCAGACAGTAAAGGCAGAGGCATCTCTGGCAAGTCTGAAGAAATTATCCGGTCCGGAAGCAAAAGTTCTTCGTGATGGAGTGGTTGTCCCAATTCCGTCTGCAGAAGTTACTGTTGGAGACATTATTATGTTAGAGGCGGGAGACTATATTCCTGCAGATGGACGTATTCTCGAATGTGCGAGCATGAAGGTTGACGAAAGTGCATTGACGGGAGAGAGTCTTGGTGTCGAGAAGACGACAGATGTGATTGAACAGGACGAAGTTCCTCTTGGAGACCGTATTAATATGGTATATTCCGGAAGCTTTCTCACGTATGGAAGAGGTTCTTTTGTAGTTACAGAGATTGGAATGAATACAGAAGTTGGTAAAATTGCAAGTCTTCTGAAGACGACATCTGAGAAGAAGACTCCATTGCAGGTGAACCTGGATCAGTTTGGGCAGAAATTATCAATTTTAATTCTTGTATTTTGTGCGATTTTGTTTGGAATCAGTGTTTTTCGCGGTGAGAATATTGGAAATGCATTTCTTTTTGCAGTTGCGCTTGCCGTTGCAGCAATTCCGGAAGCATTGAGTTCAATCGTTACAATAGTTCTTTCTTTTGGAACGCAGAAAATGGCGAAAGAGCATGCAATTGTTCGAAAGCTGCAGGCAGTGGAAGGATTGGGAAGTGTATCCATTATCTGTTCAGATAAAACCGGAACCCTGACACAGAATAAGATGACAGTAGAACATTATTATGTAGATGGCCAGAGCGTTTCCACAGACAAGATCGATCTCCAGAATCCGTCTCAGAGCAGACTCCTTATCAGCAGTATTCTTTGTAATGACTCTACGAATATTGACGGTGTAGAGATCGGAGACCCGACAGAGACAGCACTGATTAATTTAGGAAGCAGTCTTGGTCTTGACCCGGAAGAAGTCAGAGTAAAGTATCCAAGAGAAAGTGAGAATCCATTCGATAGCGACCGTAAGATGATGGCAACAAAGCATTCATTAAACGGAGTGCCAACGATGATTGTCAAAGGAGCAGTTGATGTTCTTTTGAACCGGACAGACTGGGTTGAGATGAAAGGGGAGACTTATGAGATCACAGAAGAGACAAGAAGAGTAATCGAAGAGCAGAATCAGAAATACTCAAGAGAGGGATTACGAGTTCTTGCATTTGCTTATAAAGAAGTATCAGATGAGACGGAACTTACGCTGGAGGATGAAGAGCATCTGATATTCCTGGGACTGATCGCAATGATGGATCCGCCGAGAGAAGAGTCAAAAGCTGCTGTAGAAGAGTGCAAATGCGCAGGAATCCGTCCGATTATGATTACAGGAGATCATAAGGTGACAGCTGCTGCCATTGCAAAGAGAATTGGAATTCTTGAAAATGAATCCGAAGCCTGTGAGGGTGCAGAGATTGACAAAATGTCTGATGAAGAACTGAAAGACTTTGTTGAAGGGATTTCTGTTTATGCAAGAGTTTCTCCTGAGCACAAGATACGTATCGTGCGTGCATGGCAGGAGAAAGGAAACATTGTATCCATGACAGGGGATGGTGTGAATGATGCTCCGGCACTGAAACAGGCAGACATAGGAGTGGCGATGGGAATTACCGGAAGCGAAGTGTCAAAAGATGCTGCAGCAATGGTTTTGACAGATGACAATTTTGCGACGATTATTAAAGCAGTAGAGAATGGAAGAAATGTATATCGCAATATTAAAGCATCCATTCAGTTTCTGCTTTCGGGAAATTTTGGAGCAATCCTGGCAGTGCTTTATGCTTCACTGATGGCACTTCCGGTACCGTTTGCACCGGTTCATCTGTTGTTCATTAATCTGCTGACAGACAGTCTTCCAGCAATTGCTCTTGGATTGGAACCACATTCAAAAAATGTGATGAAAGAAAAACCACGACCGATAAATGAATCCATTTTGACGAAAGACTTTTTGATCAATATCGGACTGGAGGGGTTATCAATCTGTACGATGGTCATGATCGCATTTACAATTGGATACAAAGATGGCAATGCACTACTTGCAAGTACAATGGCATTTGCAACGCTTTGCTGCTCAAGATTGTTCCATGGGTTTAACTGTAAATCAAATCGTCCGGTTGTATTTACAAAAAGAGTATTTAATAACATTTACCTGATCGGTGCTTTTGTAATTGGAATGATTCTGATCACGCTTGTTGTGACTGTTCCTGGACTGCATAACATCTTTAAAGTGCAGGCACTGACAGTATCGCAGTTACTTACTGTGTATGGTCTTGCAGCATTGAATCTTCCGATTATACAGACGATAAAGGCAATTCGTGCAAAATTAAAAAAATAGGAGGAACAACAGTATGAAGAAAGTCGAGAAACCAAAGAAGCCATTAATCTTTTACTATTTGATTGCTTTGATTATTCTCGTGCTTCTTAACACATTTCTTTTTCCGAATATTCTAGGAAAGAATAAGGTGAAAGAAGTCGATTATGGAACTTTTCTTACTATGGTCGAGGGAAAAGAAGTATCAAAAGTAGAGTTGAATGGAGACACTATTTATTTTACAGATAATAGCGAGGAACCGAAATATTATGAGACAACAACGTTTGATGATCCAAACCTGGTAAATCGTCTGGAAGATGCGGGATGTGAATTCGGAAGAGTTGCACAGCAGGAGATGAATCCGCTTCTTACCTTTTTTCTTGTATGGATTTTACCACTTTTGATCTTCTGGGCATTAGGACAGTGGCTTGCAAAGAAGATGATGGCCAAGATGGGTGGAGGTGCAACAGGAAATCCGTTCATGCAGTTCGGAAAGAGCAATGCGAAGGTTTATGTGGAATCTACAACAGGAATCACTTTCCAGGATGTAGCCGGAGAAGATGAAGCGAAGGAACTGCTGACAGAGATTGTGGATTTTCTTCATAACCCGCAGAAATATACGGAGATCGGTGCAGTATGTCCGAAAGGAGCACTTCTTGTAGGACCTCCGGGAACCGGTAAAACTTTGCTTGCAAAAGCAGTTGCAGGAGAGGCAAATGTACCATTTTTCTCAATCTCCGGTTCAGAATTTGTAGAGATGTTTGTTGGCATGGGAGCTTCTAAAGTACGTGATCTTTTCAAACAGGCGAATGAAAAAGCACCTTGTATTGTATTTATTGATGAGATTGATACAATCGGTAAAAAGAGAGATAATGCAGGATATGGCGGAAATGATGAGCGTGAGCAGACATTGAACCAGTTACTGACAGAGATGGATGGATTCGATGCATCTAAGGGTGTTGTGATCCTTGCCGCAACGAACCGACCGGACAGTCTTGATCCGGCACTTCTTCGTCCGGGAAGATTTGACCGCCGTATTCCGGTGGAACTGCCGGATCTTAAAGGACGTGAGGAGATTCTGAAAGTTCACGCGAAGAAAGTAAGACTTGGAGATGACATTGACTTTAATGCAATCGCAAGAGCCGCATCAGGAGCATCAGGAGCAGAGCTTGCAAATATGGTAAATGAAGCGGCACTGCGCGCAGTCAGAGAGAACCGTAAATATGTAACGCAGGCAGATCTTGAAGAAAGTATTGAAACTGTTATCGCCGGATATCAGAAGAAGAATCAGGTACTTTCTTCCAAGGAAAAATTAATTGTTTCTTATCATGAGATCGGTCATGCGTTGGTAGCAGCATTACAGACGAATTCAGCACCGGTTACAAAGATTACGATCATTCCGCGTACATCAGGTGCTTTGGGATATACAATGCAGGTAGAGTCAGAAGAACGTAATCTGATGACACAGGAAGAGCTGATCAACAAGATCGCGACACTGACCGGAGGAAGATGCGCAGAAAAACTGATTTTTAATTCTATCACAACAGGCGCATCGAATGATATCGAGCAGGCAACAAAGCTTGCAAGAGCAATGATCACGCGTTATGGAATGAGTGACCGGTTTGGTATGGTTGCTCTTGAGACACAGAACAATCCATATCTGGGAGGAGACAGCAGTTTAAGTTGTTCCCCGCAGACAGCAGCAGATATTGATCAGATGGTTGTAGATACCGTAAAACACGGATATGATACAGCGATGGATCTTTTGGAGAAAAACCAAAAGAAACTTCATGAGCTTGCAAAATACCTGTATGAGAAAGAAACAATTACAGGAGAAGAATTTATGCAGATTTTGACGAGAACGTAGACGTTGGAAGAAGCAGAAGGGAAGTAACAGATGGCAAGAAGCAGAAACAAGAAAACAGAGATTGAAGAAGAAATAGAGAAGCGGATACCGACAACCCGTTACAATCCGGATTATAAAGTCGGGTTGACAGCACAGCAGGTGCAGGAACACAGACTTCATGGCTGGGTAAACAGGGCAGTCGATCCTCCGTCGAAGACAACGAAAGAGATTGTACATGAGAATGTATTTACTTACTTTAACTTAATCTTTCTTGTTCTGGCTATTTTGTTATGTCTGGTTGGATCCTTCCGGGATCTGACCTTTCTTCCGGTTATTATTGCAAATACGTTGATCGGTATTATACAGGAAGTGCGTGCCAAAAAAGTGCTGGATAATCTGACCATGCTAAATGCACCGAAAGCGACTGTAGTGCGAGATGGTAAAAGATCGTTGATTGATGCAGAAGAGTTGGTAGTTGATGATATTGTCATATTTAAAGCCGGCGCGCAGGTATGTGCGGATGCACAGGTTTGTGCAGGTGAAGTACAGGTAAATGAATCTCTGCTGACAGGCGAGTCTGATGAGATTACAAAACATGCCGGAGATCAGCTGATGTCAGGAAGTTTTATTATTTCCGGTCAATGTCATGCAAGACTTGATAAAGTCGGTGAAGATTCTTATATTTCAAAGCTTACACTGGAAGCAAAAGAAATGCAGAATGGTGAGCAGTCAGAGATGATCCGCTCGCTGGATAAATTGGTTAAATGCGTCGGTGTGGCAATCATTCCGATTGGAATCATACTCGTTGCACAGTCTCTGGTATTCCAGAATGCATCACTCCATTCAAGTATTACGTCAATGGTAGCGGCTGTGATCGGAATGATTCCGGAGGGACTTTACCTTCTTGCAAGCGTTGCACTTGCTGTCAGTTCAATCCGGCTTGCACGGCAGAAAGTATTGCTTCATGATATGAAATGTATTGAGACACTTGCGCGTGTTGATGTACTTTGTGTAGATAAGACTGGTACGATCACAGAAAATACGATGAAAGTACAGGAACTTATTCCAACGGAGCAGTACGATACGGAAAAGATGGGATCTCTTCGTCTTATGGTCGGAGATTTTGTTTCAGCTATGACAAACGATAATATCACAATGGCTGCAATGAAAGAATATTTTACACATTCTTCAGGCGCAAAAGCAATTTCCAAGACAGGATTTTCATCTGCGACAAAGTACAGCAGTGCTACATTTGAAGATAAGACATATGTTCTTGGAGCGCCGGAATTTGTACTTCTAGATGATTACGAGCAACATAAGGAAAAAATCACAGAGCTTGCATCTACAGGTGCCCGTGTTCTTGTATTTGGTACTTATGCAGCGGAGATTGATGGAAAAGCATTGACAGAACCAGTAACACCGTTGGGCTATATCTTACTTGCGAATCCAATCCGTGAGGCGGCAAAAGAAACCTTCCAGTACTTTGCAGAGCAGGGAGTTGAAGTGAAAGTTATTTCCGGAGATAATCCGGTTACAGTTTCCAAAGTTGCAAAAACAGCAGGTATTAAAAATGCTGAGAATTATGTGGATGCATCAAGTCTTGAGACGGAAGAAGATATTAAGAAAGCGATTCTTGAGAAGACAGTGTTTGGACGTGTGACTCCAAATCAGAAGAGACAGTTTGTTCAGGCACTAAAAGAAGCCGGAAAAACAGTTGCAATGACAGGTGATGGAGTGAATGATGTGCTTGCACTGAAAGATGCAGATTGTAGTATTGCAATGGCATCCGGAAGTGATGCGGCAGCACAGGCTTCTCAGATTGTACTTCTGGAATCAGACTTTTCCTGTATGCCACAGGTTGTTTTAGAAGGAAGAAGAGTAGTAAATAATATCCAGCGATCGGCAAGCCTGTTCCTGGTCAAGAATATCTTTTCCTTCTTACTGAGTCTGTTCTCAGTAGTATTTATGTTTACGTATCCACTGGAACCATCACAGGTATCATTGATCAGTATGTTTACGATCGGTATTCCGGCGTTCTTCCTTGCACTTGAGCCGAACAAGAATATCATTAAAGGACATTTCCTGACGAATGTATTCCTGAAAGCACTTCCGGCAGCACTTACAGATGCATTGGCGGTTGGGGCACTGGTTGTCTTTGGAAAGACATTTGGAGTAGGAGAGCAGGATATCTCAACAGCAGCAACAATGCTTCTGGCAATTGTAGGATTTATGATCCTCTATAAGATCAGTGCACCGATGAATAAGCTTCGTGCAGGGATTCTTGGCGGATGCATTGCAGGATTATTATTCTGTAGTATTTATTTGAATCAGCTGTTTGCGATTACCGGAATGACAACAAAGTGTATCATGCTTTTTGTTGTATTTGCGATTGCAACAGAGCCGGTACTCCGTTATCTTACGATTCTTCTTGGGAAAGGAAGATTCTATTACAGACGTTTGCGCGGAAAAACGCCGTTAGAGGAAGAAGCATAATGTGCAGTGAAAAATAAAAAAGCAAATGTAATTATTCAGAACGAAAATAAGATAAAAATCAAGCGGCAGTAGGGAATTATTAATCCTTACTGTCGCTTGATTTTGTCTTACTTTTCACATTACATTCTTATAGTTTGCAATTGATGAAGTTAATTATGTAGCTGGTCAATTATTCTGTATAAAGAATCAATCAAAGAAAGTCTCATGCAGTTTACGTACTGCGAGATCTGCATAAGCTTCATCAATCAGAGCAGTGATGCGAATCTCAGATGTAGTAACCATCTCTGTGTTGACATCAATACTTGCGAGTGCACCGAACATCTTTGCAGCAACACCTGAATGAGAACGAATACCGGCACCAATGACAGAAACTTTGGCAACATTTTCATCAGAATCCAGTTTCTTAATGCCAAGATAGTCTTTGCTTTCATTTAACAGATCCAAAACACGGAGCATGTCCGATTTTGCAACAGTGAAGGATACAGATTTTGTACCGTCTTTACCAAGAGACTGGATCATGACGTCAATGTTCAGTTTATTCTTATCTAAAAGATTTAAAAGACGGAATGTGCTGTTAGGCTCGTTCCCGAGACCGGCAACACGGATTTTGGCTACATTTTTATCGGCTGCCACACCACTGATTAACATTTTTTCCATTTTCGTTTTCTCCCTTACAATTGTTCCTGAATTGTGGTTTAAGCTAGAGCATACCAGAAGTTCTACACCGTATTTTTTCGCAATTTCTACACATCTGCTGTGAAGGACTTTCGCACCAAGAGAGGCCATCTCAAGCATCTCATCATAAGTGATCTCAGTCATTTTATGAGCGTTTGGAACAACGCGTGGATCGGCGGTATATACTCCGTCTACATCTGTGTAAATCTCACAGACATCGGCATGGAGTTCAGCAGCAAGAGCAACCGCTGTTGTGTCAGAGCCACCGCGGCCAAGAGTTGTGATATCTTCATACTTATTGATTCCCTGGAATCCGGTTACGATGACGATCTTGTTCGCATCAAGCTCTTTACGGATACGCTCAGAATCAATTCTCTTGAATCGTGCATTCTGATAATTTGAAGTTGTATGCATTGGAACCTGCCATGCATTCAGTGACACTGCACTGACGCCCATCGAAATCAGAGTCATTGCCATTAAGGATACAGAAACCTGTTCACCGGTTGTGAGAAGCATATCTAATTCTCTGCGGGAAGGCTGCTCTGTGATCTGTTTTGCTGTTGCAATCAGATTATCTGTAGTCTTTCCCATAGCAGACAGGACAACAACAACCTGGCTGCCTTCGCGCTGCTTTGCGATACAGCGGTTTGCTACGTTGCGGATGTGCTCCAAATCGGCCACGGAGCTTCCGCCAAATTTCATTACTGTTAGCATATTTTTATCTCCCTTATATTCTCTGACAAATCTGTGTTGCTGATAACATATAGTGTGAACAGTAACAGCAAAAGAGTCAGAGAATTTTTAGTTACTGTTCATAGTGGGTGTGAGCAGCAACTTTGTACGTAGATAAGTATAGCAAAAAAAAGAAATAAAATACAGAAGAACATTTGTTCTATATACTTGCAGTTGCATAAAGCGTGTGCTATACTGCAAATTAACAGAAAGCAGGTGAATAAAGATGACTCCAAAAGAAGTAATACAAAAAGTGCAGCAGGATCTTTTTACAATGCAGGATCTAAAATATCGGGATTTTCACGCAAAACTGATGCCGACAGTAGATAAAGAATCAGTGATAGGAGTGAGAGTCCCTGTACTTCGAACTTATGCAAAGAAATTCGGGAAGACAGAAGAGGCGAAGCAGTTTCTTGAGATCCTGCCACATCAATACTATGAGGAGAATAATCTGCATGGGCTTCTGATCGAGCAGATGAAAGATTATGAACTCTGTATAGAAGAACTGGAGCGCTTTCTGCCCCATATAGATAACTGGGCAACCTGTGATCTTCTGGCCGTCAGAACAGTGAAAAATCATCTGAATTCTTATATCAAAAAGATAGATCGATGGCTGGAATCAGAGCATATATATACGATCCGATTTGGAATCAATATGCTGATGCGCTATTATCTGGAAGAAGAATTTAAGATAGAATATCCGGAGAAAGTTGCTAGAATTCGTTCAGAAGAATATTATGTAAATATGGCTCGTGCATGGTATTTCGCAACAGCACTTGCCAAAAAGTATGATCAGGTTCTTCCATTTCTAGAGGAACAGAAGATGGACGTATGGACACATAATAAGACAATCCAGAAGGCAATCGAAAGCTATCGGATCACGCTAGAACAAAAAGAGTATCTGAGAACTTTGAAGATAAAATAATAATGTTTGTAGGAGGAGAAGAAAAATGAGTTTTGTATCTTTTAATGATGTGATTGAATTAAATGGGATTCTAAAGGATAAAGGATTGAATTTCCGAATTCATCTCAGGGACACTTGTGGAAGACAATCCTTCTGGATCGAACCACTTGGTAATTGTGCCTGCGAAGGACGATATGATGAGATGTATCAGGTGGTAGAAGAGTATCTCGAAGGAAAAGGATTTTCCGTGCAGTATGATGATCAGAAGATGAATTTTGTGGTATAAATTTGTATTTGTCTGTCTGATTCTCCATATTGAAGCAAAGGATTTGGTGGTG
>ERZ840057.1549-NODE-1549-length-18658-cov-3.407246_pt1 | contig 18658 bp, 7 predicted proteins | sample MGYA00519907_ERZ840057 | MGnify/ENA primary metagenome ERZ840057 (study PRJEB31850, sample SAMEA3708862) | human gut metagenome | biome: human gut; feature: human-associated habitat; material: faeces | place: China | collected 2014 ...
CGCAGGACAGCCCGCCAGATTCAGACACTCGGTCTGGCGGCGGACATGGCGCAGATTTCATCCAGGCTGGATGTAAAGAAGGCCTTGGAGGATGTACATCGTAAGATGAAACAGAAAAAGGTCAATAGGTATCAGGTATTATTTAGAGGGATGCAACGGGCGGCCGCCATTTTATTCATCCCTTTGATGGTATCGTGGTCTATCCTTTATTGGGACAAGGATAAAGAAGAGATACATATGATGGAAGTCAGGACAAATCCGGGAATGACTACTTCTGTCGAATTGCCGGATGGAACGGAAGTCGTTCTGAACTCGTCGTCGTCGTTGCGCTATCCTTCCCGATTTGCCGATGATAAAAGGGAAGTGAAGTTGGTGGGTGAAGCATTCTTTTCTGTCGCAAAAGATGAAAAGAAGTTCATTGTCGGCACGCTGAACAATTCCAAGATAGTGGTACATGGAACGGAGTTCAACGTAGAGGCTTACAAAGGGAGCAGGACGGTACAGACCACTTTGGTTTCGGGTAAAGTCAGTTTCTCCTATGTGAATAACGGCAGGAGAAATAATGTAATGATGATACCGGGGCAAAAGGTTATTTATGATATAGTGCGGGAAAAGGTCGTTGTGAAAGAAGTCAATGTAGACGTGGAAACATGTTGGAAGGACGGACGTTTGATTTTCAGGAACACTCCGTTTGAAGATATATTGAAGAGTTTGAGCAAAAGATATAATGTGGAATTCATTCTGAAAAAGGCTTCATTGAAGCAGAATTCCTTTACGGCTACATTTACCAAACAACGTTTGGAGCGAATATTGGAGCACTTCCGAATATCCTCGAATATTCATTTCAAGTTTGTTGAAGATGGTGATGTGGATGCCGAGAGACAGGTAATAGAAGTTTATTAACCCTTTAAAAAGTAGTATGATGAAACACAAGTCCGTTTAGAAAAACATGCAGGAAAATGTTGGCGCATTTTCCTGCATGAAACACAGTAACTTTTAAATATCTGTTTGGCGACAGATAAAGTAACTTTATTTTTTCACTAGAAATCAATACAAAATTATGAAAAAACACTATTGTATCCAATCATTTAGGGCAAAAAGTGTCCTGATGAGATGCATGAAAAAAATTCCTCTTGCTATGAGATGCACATTATTTATGTTGTTTTGTTTGGTTGGTATGACTTTTGCCAATGAAGGTTATGCTCAAAAGACAATGGTAAACATTGCTCTTGAGAACAAGACTGTTGATGAAGTACTGACGGAGCTGGAACAAGGTACCGAATTTGTTTTCTTCTACAACAACAAGCAGATTGACGTTAAGCGCCGTGTATCGGTCCGGGCAAATAACAAAACCATATTCAAGGTTCTGAACGATGTATTCAAAGGAACCAATATAGGCTATAAGATATTGGACCGTAATATAATCCTTTATGATAAAGCTGTAGGAGCTGATGGGGTACAGATGGCTTTGCAGGCTGCGACGGTGAAAGGTTCTGTGGTCGATGCAACCGGTGAACCGGTGATTGGTGCCAGTATCTTGGTGCAGGGAACTACCAACGGTGTCATAACAGACATTGACGGTAATTTCATTCTGACCAATGTGGGCTCTGATGCTACTCTTATAATAAGCTATGTAGGTTATAAGACACAAAACATAAAGGTTGCAGGCCGAAATTCGTTCAAGATAGTTTTGGTAGAAGATGCTGAGATATTGGATGAAGTGGTTGTTGTAGGATATGGTGTACAGAAGAAAGAATCACTGACCGGTGCCATTGCAGCCATTGGTGCTGATGAAATAGCTACGACCAAGACCGAGAATCTGATTAGCAATATTCAAGGTAAGATGCCGGGACTATTGATTCGCCAGAAAACCGGAGAGCCGGGAACTTTCGACAATATGGTGAGCATTCGCGGTTATGGTGACCCGTTGGTGGTAATTGATGGTATCACGCGTGAAGGTACTGAAGAACTTGCACAGCTGAATTCTGAGGATATAGAAAGTATCTCTATTTTGAAAGATGCTTCTGCCGCTATTTATGGTATGAATGCGGCTAATGGCGTAATCATTGTTACTACCAAAAAAGGTGTGGCCGAAAAGACCAGAGTATCTTACTCGGCATTGTTCGGTATGAAGAATGCCACGGGTATGGAAGAAACGGTAGATGCTTATACTTATCGCATGTTGGCCAATGAAAGGGCACGTAATGACCAGGCTGCCCCTGAATACACTGACGATATTCTGGAACTGTATAGAACCGGGGCTAAGGGTTATACAGACAATAACTGGATTGACATGTTTATGAATAAACTGGCGTTCCAGCAATCGCATACTGTTTCTGTGAGAGGCGGAACGGATAAGGTGAAATATTATGTGAGCTTCGGCTATAATGGCGATAATGGTTTGCTGAAGAGTGGTATCCAATACTATCATAGATATAATCTGAGAAGTAACCTGACTGCAGAGCTTACGAAAGGGCTGAAACTGAATGTGAATCTGTCCGGGCGTTGGGATGAAACCCAAAGGCCGAGAGAGGATTTTATGTGGACTTTTAAGACTTTGATGGTTAATGACCGTGGTATCGGTACTCATACGATTAATAATCCCAATCATTTGTCTGCAATCGGTCCTGAAAACAAGAATCCTTTTGCGTTGGTTGATCCGGATATAGACGGTTATCGCAAGAACAGAGGCCTGACGTATTCTGCCGATGTGGAATTGAATTGGCAAGTTCCTTTTGTAAAAGGGTTGGCATTGAGTCTTTTGGGGTCATTTGACGGTAACAATCGTAACAACTCTTCTTTAAATCGTTCTTATCCGTTGTATGATTATTATACAGATGCGCCTGCCGGTACGGGAGGTAGTACTGATGCTTATTCCAATACGATGAGAATATATCAGAAGATTTATGGCAGGTTGCAGGCTAATTATATGCGTTCTTTCAATCAGCACAATTTGAATGTGACAGCTGTGGCAGAGTTGAGCAGTACACGACGCGATGAATTATCCGGTTCCCGGCAATATTCAGAGTTATTTACTAATGATATTTTGAATCAGGCAAGTCCGGGTACAGCTACCAATTCAGGGTATCGTAGTTTTGGCCGTTTAGCAGCCTATCTGATGCGTGCGAACTATGATTATGCCGGTAAATACTTGTTGGAAGTAGTAGGGCGTTATGATGGTTCTTATCGTTATGCTCCTTCTAAGCGTTGGACGTTCTTCCCGTCGGTAAGTGCCGGATGGCGACTTTCGGAAGAAAGTTTCATCAAGGACAATTTGCCGTTTATTACTAATTTGAAAATCAGGGGTTCTTTTGGACAAAGTGGATATGATGCCGGTGATCCTTTCCAATATGTATCTGCTTATAATTCAGCTTCTAATGGTTATGTTTTTGATGGTGCCAGCCAGATTATGGGTATGGTAGCTCCTGGTGTAGTGACTGACCGGCTTTCTTGGGTTACATCTTCTATTTCCAATGTAGGTCTGGATTTTGACTTATGGAACGGTAAGTTGAGTGGTACTATCGAGTGGTTCAATCGTAAGAATGAAGGCATTTTGGCCGACCGTGCACAATCTGCTCCTGATACATTTGGTGCAAGTTTCCCGAAGGAAAATCTGAATTCTAACCGGAACCGGGGTTTTGAGATTGAATTGGGACACAGAGGACAAATCGGTAAGGACTTCTCATATTCAGTAAGTGCTAATTTTACGTATGCCCGTGAAAGAAGTCTGCATGTGGAACATGCAGAATATACCAGTTCTATGGATAGATGGCTGAATGGAAAGGAAAACCGTAACAGTAATGTGATGTGGTTGTATAAATACGATGGCCAATATACTTCTTTGGAACAGTATGAAACGGCTCCTTTGATTGGTGGGAACTTGGGTAACTCTAAGATGCTTCCGGGTAGTTACAGATTGCTTGACCTGAATGGTGATGGTAGAATTAACAGCAGTGACCGTGTTCCGGAGTTTTGGGCAACCGGTGCAAATCCTCCTATCCAGTATGGGTTGACTTTGGCGGCTTCTTATAAGAATTTTGATCTCAATATGCTGTTTCAAGGAGCTTCCGGTTATTCCATCGGATATGCCAATGATGATGTTTGGGGATATGGTGGCAAGACAAATAAATCTTATTTAATTGCGAAATATGTAGATCGTTGGCATCCTGCAAATATAACAGATGATCCGTATAATCCTGCCACACAATGGGTAGCCGGCTATTATCCGGCATTACGCCACAATTTCTCTAATACTTCGGATAATGGTAGTAGATGGAATTATGGTATTTCCGTTTGGCTTCCGCAAGCTACTTATCTCCGTTTGAAGAGTATGGAGATCGGTTACAATCTGCCAAAATCATTTATGAAAAGAATCGGGTTGAACAGTGCCCGTATCTTTGTCAATGGTTCAAATCTGCTTACGTTCTGTAACAAGGCTTTGAAGGATGCTGACCCCGAACGTGAGGAAAGGGATTGGGGAGCCAACCTGGCATATCCGTTGATGAGAACTTATAACTTTGGGTTAAACATAAACTTTTAATTCTGAAATACCATGAAAAAAAATATTTTATCGATATTCTCGTTATGTGCATTGATGGGATTGTCCGGTTGTAATGCCTTCTTGGAACTTGAACCGCTGGATAAAGTGTCTCCCGATCAGTTATTGGAGACAGAAGGTGGTGTAAAGGCACTATTGGCAAACATATATACCATGATTCCTATGGAAGATTTTAATTATCGTCCGAACGCTGGTTTTAATCAACGCGGTTATGATGGTGTGAATGAAACTACTAATTTAGCATTTCTTACCGACGAAGCTACCCGTAGTGACGGAGGAGTGGATATAGGTTACGAAGGATTCAATTATTGGCCCTATGGAGATATTCGTCAGGTGAATATTTTTATGCAGAATGTAGAAAAAGCCAAAGAAGCAGGAACAATTTCTGTTGCAGATGCGGATCGTATGACTGGTGAAGCCCATTTTGCACGTGCTTATATGTATTATGGGCTTGTAAAAAGATATGGAGGCGTTCCTCTGATTGACAAAGTGCAGGACGATGATTATGCCGATGGTGGACCGGGCGCTGTGGCAGTTCCCCGCAGTACAGAGTTGGATACTTGGAAATTTGTATTGAATGAGTGCACCCTTGCTGCTGCTACTTTGCCCGATGCGACTTCTGGTTCGGATTTGTATCGCGTAACCAAGTGGGCAGCTTATGCGTTGAAGTCAAGAGTTGCACTTCATGCAGCTTCTGTAGCCAAGTATTGGAATCTGGCACCTTTGGCTGGTGAGGCTGTCACTCAGAAACTGGTGGGTGGAATGACTTCTGCCGATGCCGATGCATTCTATAAAGAATGTATTGAAGCATCTAAGTTCCTTATAGAGAATTCCGGTAAATCTCTTTATAAACCTGCTCCGGCTACTGTTAAGGAGGCTGCATCAAACTTCCAGGCCTTGTTCCTGAATGACCAGAATGAAGAGGTCATTTTCAGTAAAGCGTATCTTAATGGAACAACCAATACTAATCAAGGACATAGCTATGCTCAGTTTAATATCCTTCCTCAAGTCAATCCGGGCGCTCTGAAATATGGACGTTTCAATCCGATGTTGGAAATCGTTGATTTGTTTGAAGATTATACGGATGACGGCACGGGAAAAAGTGCAAAGATTGTAACTCGTACGGATGGGAATGAAGATGCTTATATCCCTAATTTCCATAATATGAATAATGCTTCTGTAGTGAACACCTTGATGTCGGTACCTTTTGTTAAATATAACGATTTGTATGAACCGTTTGCCAACAAGGATGCACGTCTGTTGGCAAGTGTGGTTGTGCCGGGTTCATCTTATGCCGGCACTGAGATTATTATCCAGGGCGGATTTATTAAGGACAATAATAGCTATGTGGCTTATTCAAACGAGTCTACTCAGAAAAATGGAACAACATATTATGCTTTAGGAGCCGAAGGTGAAACCATGTTCTCTGGATTTAATAATGTGAACAGTGGTGAGGATGCTAATTGGACTGCTACAGGTTTTGGAGTTCGTAAGTATATGCCCGAGGGCGAGAGCATGTCTCCCGACCGTCTTTCGTCCACTACCTCTTATATTGATATGCGTTTGGCAGAAGTCTACCTGAATTATGCTGAGGCTGTTGTGGAAAATGGTAGTGGATTGGGCGATAAGGAATTGGCTGGGAACTGTTTGAATGCTTTGCGACGTAGAGCCGGACATACCGACCGGATATCTTTGACATTAGAGAGTGTTTTGAAGGAACGTCGTGTGGAGATGGCGTTTGAAGGAAAGCGTTTTTGGGATATGAATCGTCGTAGGGAATTCCATACTGAGTTCAGCAATAATAGAATTCGTAAAGCTTTGGTGCCGATGCTTGACTTGCGTGGTGCAGAGCCTAAATATGTCTTTGCAAGGGTGAACTACTTTGGTGACGAAACAAGAGGAGGGCGTACTTTCCAGAACATCAACTACTATAGGGGCATACCTAATATTGCCACGAATGGTTTAGTTCAGAATCCAGGTCATTAATTTGAATAATATTAAGTAGAAAGTTATGAAAAAGATATTGTTATTTGTGTCATGCTTCTTATTTGCATTGACATCTTGTGAAATTGATAATTATGAGGGACCGGATGCTTCCATACATGGTTCTATCCTTGACGAACAGACTGGTGAACTTGTAGGTTCCGATATGGAAAACGGTAATGCAATTAAAGTGAGGGAGCATGGATTTACTAATGCTACGGATCAAACCTGGTACATCACAAATACTGGAGAATATCGTAACAATATGGTTTTTGCTGCCACTTATGATGTTCGTTTTGAAAATGGGAATTTTTATCCATTTGAAGTGAAGGATTTTGTTGTTAAGTCAGGGGATAATGTGTATGATTTCAAGGTTATTCCTTATATTCGCGTTAAAAGTCCAAAAGTAGAAAAGAATGGCAATGTAATTACTGCTACATTCTCGTTGGAAGCTGGTAAACAAGAAGTGAAATTGAAAGAGATTCAGTTGTTTGCTTTTTCAGATATGTGGGTAGGTAACAATGTGAAATTGACGTTGAATGGAGGGACTGATAAGCAAGTGTTTAGTCCGAGTACTGCTATAAATAGCGCTGATATTTATACATTGTCCATCGATCTGGGACAAAATGCTGATGTCTTGAAATACAGCAAGAATTATTATTTCCGTATTGGCGCTCTGGCTGATGTTTCGGGTGTGGGCACTGTACGGCATAATTATGCGCCGGTAGTAGTTATAAAATTGTAATTTATAGCAGAGGGAGACGTTCTGCTTGACGGCAGAACGTCTTTTTTTATCCATACATTAAAAATAAGACCATGAAGAAATTGAACACGATTATTTTAATTTTGCTGGGGATGATATGTACTCAGTTGTATGCTGTACAATTGAATTCGATTTATCCTCTAAAACCCAATGACTCCGAAGCTTTTTATTTCACTCCCGAGAACTATCCTATAAAGGCGGATGGAAAGATGGATGTATCGGATGCTTTGCAGGCAGCGATTAATCAAGTGAAGAAAGAAAAGAATTTCGGAATCCTTTTTATCCCTGAAGGTAAATATAAAATCAGCAAGACCATTTATATTCCTACGGCTATTCGTTTGATTGGCTATGGAAAGAATCGCCCGGAATTTATTCTGGCTAAGAATTCTCCGGGTTTTCAGGAGGAAGTAGCTGATGATAAAGGAAAAGCTAAATACATGTTCTGGTTTACGGGAGCCGTTGTCAAGGAAGGTGAGAAACCCCGTGATGCCGGTGCCAGTACGTTCTACAGTGCCATGTCGAATATCAACTTGCGCATAGAAGATGGTAATCCGCATGCAGTGGCGCTACGCACACACTTTGCCCAACACAGTTTTATCAGTTATGTGGCCGTATACATAGGTAAAGGCAAGGCTGGTCTGTTCGATGTGGGCAATGAGTTGGAAAACGTTGCTTTTTACGGGGGAGATTATGGCATTTATACGACAAAAGCTTCTCCCGGATGGCCGGTAATGATGGTCGACTCTTATTTTGAGGGACAACGTGTAGCTGCTCTTCGTTGTCAGGAGTCCGGTTTGGCAATGGTGAATCTGTATGCCAAGAATGTTCCGGCTGTATTTGATATTGACCCTAATTATTGCGACAAGTTATTTTTGGAAAACAGCTATTTTGAAAATGTAAGTGGTCCGGCAGTGGTGATTACCAACGAGAACAACAGCAACAATCAGATAACCTTTCGCAATGTATATTGTAAGAATGTACCGACCTTGGCGAAATATACCCGTAGCAATACGGCCACCCATGTTTCTCATAAAATCTATAAGGTAAAGTCATACGACCACGGCTTGCAGATGGATGACATGGTGGATATGCCGGAATATGAAACGTTGGTTGATATTGAACCGATACAGAAGATGCCGGTTGCCCAACTGATGGACATCCCTGCACTGCCTGCAATGGCAACATGGGTAAATCTGCGCGAACTCGGTGCAAAGGGAGATGGGGAAACGGATGATACGAAGGCCATCCAGGAGGCTATTGACAAGTACGATAATATCTATGTGCCCCAGGGCTGGTATCGCATTACCGAAACTTTGAAGATGAAGCCCGATACCAAGTTGATAGGCCTGCATCCTTTTGGCACTCAGTTCCGGCTGGACGAAAGTACTGCTGCATTCAGTGGTTTTGGCGGTCCGAAAGCGATGGTGGAATCTTCGGAAGGCGGTGCAAATATGCTGATGGGCATTGGTATCAATACCGGCGGTTATAACTATCGTGCTGTAGGTGTGAAGTGGATGGCAAATGCAGATTCTTATATGAATGACGTGAAGTTTGTAGGCGGGCATGGCGGTTTATGGAAACCTAAACCGGGTGTTGAGGAACCACGTGGCCGGTGGAACAGACCGGCTCGTATCAGTTCTCCCGATAATCCGGTAGCGGCTTCGGGCATGGATCTTGCTTGGGACAACCAGTATTGGAGTCTGTGGGTGACCAACAACGGTGGTGGCACCTTTAAAGATATCTGGACAGCAAGCACATATGCCACCAATGGTTTCTATGCCAACAATACTTCTACTCCGGGGCGTATCTATGCCATGTCCATCGAGCATCATGTAAGAAATGAAGTACGTTTCAGCAAGGTGTCCAACTGGAAGGTGTATTGCATGCAAACCGAGGAAGAGAGCCGCGAAAGTACCGATTGCCAACCGATAGAGATGGACGACTGCAAAGATGTGACCTTTGCAAACTTGTATATGTTCCGCGTTATCCGTGTCAATGAACCGTATCACAGTTCTGTACGTATCCGCAATTGCGAGAACATCGCATTTCTGAACCTGCATAACTATTCTCAGATTAAATATACGAATAACATTGCAGTGTTCGATGTCAACAAAGACATTGACATCCGCCCGTGGGAACTTTCTCGCTTGATTGTAACCGGAAAAGAACCTCATCAGCAATCGTTAGGCAATGAAATAGGTAAGGTGAACCAATTGGCTTCCGATTTGGAATTTGCCGAAGGCATTGCGCGCGACAGTAAAGGTAACATTTACTTCTGCGACCATCGGATGCGTCGTATCTTTAAGTGGTCGGTAGAGACAAACAGCTTGTCGCTGCTGGCAGATTTCCCGTGGAAACCCTCCAACCTGGCTTTTGATTCAGAAGATAATCTATTGGTATTGTTCAGATATGATGCGCAGCCGGGATATCTGATTAATGGTAAGCCGGAGGAAATGCCGGTAATGCCTGATACAAAAGGTACTTCTTTCAGCGGATATGGTAATTCCGCATATACAATGAGAGTCTACTCCATTGACCCGGAAAATCCGGAAGAGACCATCAAACTGTTGCCGCGTGTTCCGATGGGTCAAGTGAAGAACGTGTATAAGGCTCTTTATCCTTCTAACCGTTGGAGAGACTTCCACGATTTCAATGCGGTGTCGGTCTATGTTCCTGAAATGTGCTTCCTGGCACCGGATGGAAAAACTATCATTCCTCATTATTTCGACTTGTCACGTAGTTCTTCCCTGCTGGAAGCCTATCCGGGAAAGCCTTTCTATACATCTGATGAATATGACCGCAGAATGGTGAAGATGGATGTGGCCAATGACGGCACACTCTCCAACTTGAGCTATTTTGTGGAGCAGGGCGAATTTGGTTCTGCTGTAGATAAGGAAGGGAACTTGTATGTGGCTGACGGAGAAATATATGTATTTGATAAGGATGGCAAGAAGAAAGGGATGATTCGTGTTCCCGAACGTCCGTCCACATTACAGTTTGGCGGTAAGGATGGCAATACATTGTTTGTCACAGGCCGTTCCAAGTTCTTTGGTGTACGTATTAAATAAGGAAAATCCATATTAAAACAATCTGTGTAATGAGAAATTATCAAATAATGAGATACCTGCTGATAGTCTGTTGGATTATCGGTAATATGCCGTCCGGGTGGGCGGCAGAGGGTGGTTCCACCTATACGCAAAGACCGGACGATCCGGAAGCATTCTACTTTACCCCGGAGAATTACGGCTTCAAGGCTGATGGAAAGTCCGACGTGACCGATGCACTTCAAGAGGCAATCAATCAGGTGAAGCGCGAAAAGAACTTTGGGATACTGTTTCTGCCGGAAGGAAATTATCGTATTAGCAAGACGATTCAAATTCCCTCATCCATTCGGCTGATTGGTTATGGGAAGAAACGGCCGGTGATTTATTTGGGAGCCGATACACCCGGTTTCCAGACTACTCAAAATTATATGATATGGTTTACGGGAGGGCTGGCACAAGAGGGCAGGAAGCCTTCGGATGCCGGTGCAGGTACTTTCTATAGTGCGGTGTCCAATGTGGATTTCCGTATAGACAAAGGTAATCCTCAAGCCGTCGCCATTCGTGCGCATTTTGCCCAGCATGGATTTATCAATCATTGCGACATTCGGATTGGTTCGGGGAAAGCCGGCATGTATGATGTTGGCAATGAACTGGAAGACGTCAGGTTTTATGGCGGTGAATATGGGATAATTTCCTCCAGGACTTCTCCGGGATGGCCTATGATGATGGTCGATACTTACTTTGAGGGGCAGAGAAAGGCGGCTGTCTATTCAAAAGAGGTGGGGTTTGCCATCGTCAATATGCATGTGAAGAATACGCCCGTTGCCTTTGAAATGGCAGAGAATCTGGCAGACCGTCTTCATGTGGAGAATTCGTTGTGGGAGAATATTTCGGAAGCCGGTGTCAGGGTGAGCGTAGAGGGAAATACTTTTTCGCAATTGAATCTGGTGAATGTGGATTGCAGGAATGTTCCCGTACTGGTGGGCTATGCTCAAAGTGGAAAGAAAGTTGCCGGAAAAGCAAAAATGTACAGAGTCAAGGAGTTTACTTACGGTCTGGTGTATCAGGATTTGAATGATGCTTCTTCTTTCAGGGAAATATGTGAAATAGAGCCGGTGGCAAAACTGCCGGTTACACTTGGCAAGGACCTTCCGGTTCTTCCGGCAATGGAGACATGGGTCAATATCCGAGACTTAGGGGCAAAAGGTGATGGCGAGACTGATGATACGGAAGTTTTTGAGAAAGCTGTCTCTTTGCATAAAAACATCTATGTGCCCCAGGGTTGGTATCGCCTGACGAGAACGTTGAAGCTGTCTCCCGGTACTAAGCTGATTGGGCTGCATCCTTTTGGGACTCAATTTCTGTTGAAGGAAAGCGAGCCTGCATTCAGTGGTTTCGGCGTGCCTGTGCCTTTGGTTGAATCTTCCGAAGGTGGCGACGACATGCTGAATGGCATAGGTATTAATACCGGTGCGTATAATTACCGTGCTGTCGGCTGTAAATGGATGGCGGGTGAGCGTTCGTACTTGAATGATGTGAAGTTTGTAGGCGGGCACGGTACCTTGCGCAAACCTGCTCCGAATGCTTCCGGACAGTCGTCTTACCGCAGGGACGAGCGTCGGATTAGTTCCCCGTCTTCTCCGGTCATGGAAACCGGTAAGGATATGGCTTGGGACAACCAGTATTGGAGTTTGTGGATTACAAACAATGGCGGCGGGACAATTAAGGATGTTTGGACAGCCAGTACGTATGCTGCCAGTGGGCTTTATATTAGCGAAACGAAGACTCCGGGACGTATTTATGCCATGTCTTTGGAGCATCATGTCCGTACTGAAGCCCGTTTCCATAATGTGGCCAACTGGAAAATTTATGCTTTCCAGTTTGAGGAAGAAGGTCGTGAAGGGCCTGATTGTTATATGGCAGAAATGTCCAATTGTCAAAATATCGAAATGGTAAATGTGTGGATGTATCGCGTTATCCGTGCCTTTATGCCGAAGAGGATAGGTTTCCGCATATGGGATTGCAAGAATATCACTTTCCGTAATATGCACAATTATACGCAGATATTACCAGTCATAGAGTTTCCTATATATGATATGAATAAGAAGTTGCCCGTTTATTCGTGGGACTTTGCCCGTCTCACTGTTTCGGGTAGCGAGAAGAGCCTTCGCCCTTCCTGCACGGTCATGGACAAGCCAGTGAAGCTGGCTACCGGTTTTGAACTAGCCTCCGGAGCTACTACCGACAGTAAAGGAAATATCTACTTCTGTGAAAACCGTCTGAAGAAAATCTATAAATGGTCGGCAGACACGGAGCAGATTACTTTGATAGCCGATTATCCCTGGAAGCCTTTTACATTGGCTACTGATACGCAAGACAATCTACTGGTTATTTTCCGCTATGACCCTCAGCCGGGTTATCTGGTGAACGGCAAGCAGGAAACGGTAGTGCGCTTGCCGGATGATAATCCGATGTACAGTGGTTGGGGTAACAGTGGCTGGAGTGCTTGGGGGTATTCTTTTAATCCGGATAACGTGGATGCTACGATGAAGCCTATGCCACGTGTCGTTACAGCCGGTATGAAGAATATACAGAAAGTCATTCACCCTTCCAGTCGTTGGAGAGGTGACTTTGACAAGGTGGTTGCCAGTATGCCTGAGTATAGTTTTGTCGCTCCGGATGGCGTGACAATTATTCCGGATACCTATGATTTGGGGCGTTCTTGTGCTTTGACTGTTACAGTGCCCGGTCAGTCAGAACCGGTTTATATTGTAAATGAGATGAATAAAACGACAGTACAACTTTCTGTTGGTGTGGATGGCCGTTTGACAGAACAAGGAATAATATGTCCTTATGGCCAATACAGTAATGTGACTGATGCTGACGGGAATGTTTATGTTGCTGATGGTGAAATATTTGTCTATGACAAATATGGTAAAGAGCAGAGACGTATTCAGATAGAAGAACGCCCGATTTCCTTGGCAATTGGTGGAAGGCAGAAGGATATGCTTTTTGTTACCACCTCAAGTTCTTTCTATGGAATTAAGATACGTTAGGTATTGTATAGGTAAAAAAGAATTAGCCCCTGCGGTCGTTTTATATCGCAGGGGCTAATTTATTATAAGAAGGTCTCTTTTCCTTATAGGCTGATTGTTTGGAATATTATTTTTCCAGCAGCTCTTTCAGAAAAGAATCCAGTTCCTCATCCAATCCTTTCAGTAGCTCTTCATTGACCAATAGAGTATCATCATCCATCAGCAACAGTTCTGCTATTGTTTCTCTATCATCATCCACCAGTACAAAAGAGAATGGTTTCAGAATAGTCAGCTTGTCGAACTTTCCTTCATTTTTCATGTTGCAGAGCAGTGAGGACAAGATACGCTCTACATTTTCGTAGAAATCATCCCCCTCGTATGTCATCCATTCTTCAATGGAAGTATTGGCAAGCTCTTCATCTTCATCATCAAAGATAGACAGTTCGCCCGAATTCTGATTCGGTTGCAGATGAATGTCTGTAACGATAGTCTGTTCGCAACCGCAGGTGTATTTGCCGATTGCTTTTTTAAGAGTGTCCTCCAAGAGTGCTAATGACGATTGACTGAGCTTCATAATAACTTTCTTTTCTTAATGGTTGTTCAAAGGTATAAAAAAAACGGTTATCTCTGCATCATTTGACTAAAAATCATCATCAAATCTGTTCATTTGCATGTTCAGGCGTGCCATTCCCTCTTTTCGTTTCTCCAATTCGTCTACATACATGCTGATAAAGATATAATAGGAGATGGTTCCATCATGTATTTCGCCTGTCTCTTTTTTGTCTGTCTTGCTTTTCTCACGGGCAAGGGTTTGCGCTTTTAATGCCCATTCCAAGGCAGTATCTATGCTGTCTTGCATTTCGTAGCCCAAAGCGGTGTTATAGGCTGCATACATTTTCTGTTTTCCTTTTTTTGTTTCGTAGGTCTGCTTCCAGAGCTCTACTGCTTTACTCCAATTTTCTTCTTTGGCATATACGGCTGCGTCACGCATATTTACAGAACCACCACTGAAGAGATAGCGGTTACTGGTTTTCCAATAGGGGAGTAGATGTCTTACCGGAACCGTTCCTGCAAATTCAGATGCTTGCTTCACCATGTCTTCTTCGCTGATGAGGCGGGAACGTACTGACGCTTCACCATTTCCTGCCTCTTCCCAGAAAATACTGTCATTGCTGTTGACGGTCACCATAGGACCTTTGCGGTTAGGTAAATATATTCTGACGGTAGTATATACCTTTACATCCACTGTGCCGAGGAACACACCCCAGTCGGGCATATAACTTATCTTGCGATTGGAACGCATTTGTATGTTTTCCAGGGCTATCAGGAAATCTACGTCCAAATTCTGTGTAAGTTCCAGTACTTCATCTCTCGATAATGTGCTTTCGCGGGGATTGATGTCTTTACTCCGGAGGGCAGAGTCGCATATCACAACCTCTTCAAAGTAGTTTTCGTTGGCAAGGGCCTCTGCAAGGGATTCGGTTGTTATTGCGGCGTCTCCATTGTAGTAGTTGGTGAGGCGTGCCACCTCATTCTCGCTTTTTTTCTGTTCTTCCTCAGTGATGATGAGTTTGTTGTCCGGTACGTTTGGCATGTTGTTGACAACAGCCACACGTTTCAGTGTTGCCGGGAAACTGACTTCTGCCGGAAGCATATAATCAATGGACAGTTGTTCTACACTCTGGCAGCTGCCTAACAGCAGAGACCCCATCAATAACAGACAATAGTGATATTTGGTCATAGTCTTTGGTTTTGTTCTTTGGAGCAAAAGTACTCTTTTAGCTGAATATTCAAAAGCTGGAACGAATAAAAAATGTGATAATGTGGTAGGAGAAAAAGTGATAGGGTGATAAAAGATACCTGACGGTATCATCTTATCACCCTATCGCCTTATCATTTTATAGCTTTGCTTTATGCATTCCTTCCGTGGCAGTTTTTGTATTTCTTACCGCTTCCGCAAGGACAAGGATCATTGCGTCCTACGGTCTTCTCGGCACGGATAGGTTCGCGTCTTGGTTGTTCACGTGTATCTTGTGCCGCAGCGGCCTGCTGGTTCGGGTCATTCAAATCAACCTTCTGTTCGCGATACTTGCTCATATCCTGGCGTTGTTCCGGAGCAGCCTGGCGCACCTCTACTTGGCGGGGAGCCTGGGGAGCCTCAGGGGCTTCAGCCGGAGCCTCTTGTACCGGGATTTGTCCACGCATTAAGATAGAGATAGTCTGATTATTAATCTTATTCACCATGGCATCAAACAAGTTCACAGATTCCAGCTTGTAAATCAGCAGCGGGTCTTTCTGCTCGTAACTTGCATTCTGCACGGAGTGTTTCAGCTCGTCCAGCTCGCGCAGGTTTTCTTTCCATGCTTCGTCGATGACGTGCAGCAAGATGGATTTCTCGAATGACTTCACCACCTCCTTACATTCTGTCTCATAAGCTCTCTTCAGGTTGCAGGAGATGTTATACATACGTTTTCCGTCTGTGATGGGGATAAGTATGTTTTCGTACATGTGTCCCTGCGTTTCGTATACTTGTTTGATGACCGGATAGGCTATCTGTGCCATACGTTCTGTCTTGCGTTTGAAGAGTTCCATGGCAGCGTCAAAAGTTCTGTCTGCCAGTTTTTCTTTCTTCTCATTACGGAATTCCTCTTCGGTGAAAGGTACTTCCATGGCAAGTGTCTGGAGCACATCCATCTTGCAGTTTTCGTAGTCGGGCGCTTCAATGGCATTGGCACAACGGTCCCAAATCATGTTCACGATATCCATGCCGATACGTTCGCCCATCAAAGCGTGGCGGCGTTTGGTGTAGACTACTGTACGTTGCTTGTTCATCACGTCGTCATATTCCAACAGACGCTTACGGATGCCGAAGTTGTTTTCCTCAACTTTCTTTTGTGCACGTTCAATGGACTTGGAAATCATGCCGTGTTCAATCATTTCACCTTCTTTGAAACCCAGTTTGTCCATTACACTGGCAATGCGGTCACTGGAGAACAAACGCATCAGGTCATCTTCCAAAGATACGAAGAATACAGAAGAACCCGGGTCGCCCTGACGTCCTGCACGACCACGTAACTGACGGTCCACACGGCGTGATTCGTGGCGTTCTGTACCGATGATGGCAAGACCGCCTGCAGCTTTCACTTCCGGACTCAGCTTGATGTCGGTACCACGGCCGGCCATATTGGTAGCGATGGTTACAGCACATTTCAAACCGGCAGTAGCCACAATATCCGCTTCCTTCTGATGCAGTTTGGCATTCAATACACTATGTTCAATCTTACGCATGGTAAGCATTTTGCTCAACATTTCAGAGATTTCAACAGAAGTGGTACCCACCAGTACGGGGCGTCCTGCTGCCACCATTTTTTCTATCTCTTCGATGACTGCTTTATATTTTTCACGTTTTGTCTTGTAAACGCGGTCATTCATGTCATTACGGGCAATGGGGCGGTTAGTCGGAATAACCACTACATCCAGTTTGTAGATGTCCCAAAGTTCACCTGCTTCCGTTTCGGCAGTACCGGTCATACCGGACAGCTTGTGATACATACGGAAGTAGTTCTGCAAAGTAATCGTGGCGAAAGTCTGCGTAGCAGCTTCCACTTTCACGCGTTCCTTTGCTTCGATAGCCTGATGCAGTCCGTCAGAATAGCGGCGGCCTTCCATGATACGTCCGGTCTGTTCGTCTACAATCTTCACTTGTCCGTCGATAACCACATACTCGTCATCTTTTTCGAACATGGTGTACGCCTTCAATAATTGGTTGATCGTATGTACGCGTTCCGATTTAACGGCGTAGTTAGTCAGCAGTTCGTCCTTCTTCTGGAGTTTTTCCTCGTTGGTCAGGTCCGGCACATTCTCCAGTTCCGAGAGTTGTCCGGCGATATCGGGGAGTACGAACAAGGTCGGGTCTTCTGAGTTGCCGGTAATCAGGTCTACACCTTTGTCTGTCAAATCTACGCTGTTCAGCTTCTCGTCGATGACGAAATACAACGGATCAGTCACCTCATGCATACGCTTGTTGTTCTGCTCCATATAGATTTCCTCTGTCTTGAGCATACCGGCCTTGATGCCTTGCTCACTCAAGAACTTAATCAACGCTTTATTTTTAGGCAATGCCTTATGGCTGCGATACAAAGCGAGGAATCCCTCTTCCATATCTTTCTTGTCACCGGTTGCGATCAGCTTCTTGGCCTCAGACAAATATTTGGTAGCCAATATCTTCTGCGCTTCTACCAGACGTTCAACCAACGGACGGAGTTGTTCGAATAATTGGTCATCGCCTTTCGGCACAGGGCCGGAAATAATCAACGGAGTACGTGCGTCGTCAATCAATACGGAGTCGACCTCATCGACAATCGCGTAGTTGTGCTGACGTTGTACAAGGTCTTTCGGACTGATAGCCATATTGTCACGCAGGTAGTCGAAACCGAATTCGTTGTTCGTTCCGAAAGTGATGTCGGCCAGATATGCCTGACGGCGTGCGTCGGAGTTCGGTTGATGGCGGTCGATGCAATCCACACTCAGACCGTGGAACATATAGAGAGGACCCATCCATTCGGAGTCACGTTTTGCCAGATAGTCGTTCACGGTTACCACATGAACACCGTTTCCGGTCAATGCGTTCAGGAATACCGGGAGGGTAGCTACCAACGTCTTACCTTCACCGGTTGCCATTTCCGCAATCTTGCCTTTATGGAGAACGACACCACCAAACAACTGTACGTCGTAGTGAACCATGTTCCACACTGTGTCGTTACCACCGGCTATCCAGTGATTCTGATAAATGGCTTTGTCTCCCTCGATGCGTACAAAATCCTTTGTTGCAGCGAGCTGGCGGTCGAATTCCGTGGCAGTCACTACAATTTCTTCATTTTCGGCAAAACGTTTGGCAGTTGCCTTAACGATGGAGAAAGCAACGGGCAATACTTCGTCCAATGCTTTTTCATATTTCTCTAGAATTTCTTTTTCTATCTTGTCTATTTGCGCAAATACTTCTTCGCGGTCTTCCAGTTCAAGGCTTTCGATACTCGCTTTCAGTTCTTCCACTTTCGCACGTTCGGCGGTAGCCGACTCATGGATATATTTTTTGAGTTCTTCCGTTTTGGCACGGAGTGCGTCGTTGTCAAGTTTCTCAATCTCCGGGTAAGCAGCTTTGATTTTCTCCACCCAGGGCTTGATTTCTTTCATGTCTCGTGTGGATTTGTTTCCGAAAATCGAGCTTAAAAATTCATTAAATCCCATGTTATATTATTTAGTTTATTATTTATTT
>ERZ840057.1573-NODE-1573-length-18359-cov-25.481589_pt1 | contig 18359 bp, 18 predicted proteins | sample MGYA00519907_ERZ840057 | MGnify/ENA primary metagenome ERZ840057 (study PRJEB31850, sample SAMEA3708862) | human gut metagenome | biome: human gut; feature: human-associated habitat; material: faeces | place: China | collected 2014 ...
GACTTTTCCTCACGGAAGTGGTGGGTCTCACGGTGATAACCAACCACTTTCTGTGGCTGTGTTCAAAATGAACACGACCACATCTTGTGGATGGATCTGAACCAATCCACAAAATCAGTGGGATTTACAAGAAAAATACCACGGTATGTAGAATTCGTCAAGAGGCTTTTGGAAAATTTATGGCAGTAAAGTGGAAAAAGTATGACCTGCAATAGAGAACCCCGATGCTGCACAGTAAGGAGAAAACGGTACAGTATCGGGGTTCTGTGGCAGAAGATGAAGTTGTGGCCTTACGGGCGCTGTCCCATACCGCCTTCCAAGGTCAGGGTCTCACCGGACATGAATTTGAAATCAGGGCTTGCCAGTTGGACGCAGACCCGACCGATTTCCAGCTCGGCGTCACCGTAGTGCCCCATGGGCGGCATTTTTACATTGGCTTTGAAAGCATCCGGGTAAGCCTGCTGGAATTGCTCCAGTTTGGCCGTCCATGCCAACGGACATACCACGTTGACGTTGATGCCATCCGGCCCCCACTCGGTTGCGGCAACACGGGAAAGCCCTCGAATGCCTTCCTTGGCGGCGGCATAGGCGCTTTGGCCGAAGTTGCCGAATAAGCCTGCACCGGACGCAAAGTTGATGACGCTGCCACGCGATTCTTTCAGGTAGGGATAGCACGCTTTCATATAATAGAACGCTGCATAAAGGCCAGAGTAAAGGGCCAGATCAAACTGTTGCGTGGTGTGCTGTGCCAACGGTACTCCGGAAGCCGATGCCTGTGCGTTGTTGATAAGCACCTGAATCCCACCAAAAGCATCCACAGCCTGTCGGACAACATTTGCAACGACAGCTTCATTGTCCCCGCCTGCACAGACATCCGCCTGCACGGGCAGGACTTTGATTCCGTAGTTGCCTTCCAGCTCCTGCTTGGCATCTTCCAGCTTTTTCAGATTTCTACCAGTGATAACAAGGTTTGCACCCTCTTTGGCATAAGCTGTGGCGATTCCATAGCCGATGGAGCCGCAGCTTCCATCTTGCAGAACAGCACGTCCTGCACCTGTAATGATTGCAGTTTTTCCAGTTAAAAAGCCCATCGTATAAACCTCTCGTCAAATCAATTCAGAGCGTTTGAATTTTTTATGCCGAAGTTCAACACCATAGATTCAGTCGATATCCAGTATATTATTGGATATTTCCTGTTTCACGATAGCTTCGCCATACATTTTCAAAGAAATCATCATCCTCCGGGATAGGGCGCGGCTCTCTCCAGTCGGTTTTGCAAATACCATTTTCGTACCGCAATTCCTGAATCAGCGGTTGTTCGTTTTTATCCAGCGCGAACGTAAACGTATCTGGAAGCTGTGCAAATGGCTTTGTTCCATTTTTCCTGTCGGTGTAAAGCGCACTGCCCCGACTTTTTCCACCATGTGCTCTGTAATCCACCATCGCTGTCAGGTAGGCTTGTTGACTCAGAAGCATATCGCGCAGCCGATACGCCATTGCGAGTTCTCCGCGATTGGAAACCCTCACGATCGTGTGAAAATTTTTCAGTTGCGTCTGTACGACCTTGCAGTATTCACGAATCTGTTCTTCATCACGGATTGCCGCTCCGCAGCGGCTCATAGCGGCAGAAGCCTGTTTCCATAATGTCCGCACATTGCCGGTTTCTGCCGTGCAGGAATTTGCCAGTTCACTCATTTCTTTCAGTGCCGACGCAGCTGCCGTATCAAAGCAGTCCGGAGCCTCTCCCTGACAACGCGCCGCAATATATTGCGCTGCACGGGTGCTGCCAACCTGTCCGGCATTCAATGCAGTGCCGCCCGGACGGTAAACGCCATGGCTGGCTGCCACTTCGCCTACGGCAAACAGACTTTTTACATTGGTCTGCCACCAGCAGTCGATTCCCAATCCGCCGTTGTTGTGCTGCGCACAGAGAGCGATTTCAAGCGGCTGAGTGTACAGATCCACGCCTTTATCCCGATAGAAGTCGATTGCAGGTTGGTTCATGTGTGCCAGACGTTCGATTGGTGTACCGAAACAGGCTCCCGCTTTTTCAAGATAAGCCCTTGCTTCTGGCAGCAGGGACTTATAATCGAATGCTCCACTCACAGGATTTGTACGGTAATCCAGAAAAACCCTGCGGCCCTTGCAGCTTTCAAGGTAAACCAGAATATCAATGATAGAACTTCCATCTGCCACTTTGCGAACATCAAACGGCCACTGATAGCCTTTCAAAAACAGTTTGCTGAGCATATCGTGGACATCGTTGAAGAAATCCATCAGAAATTCTTTTTCGTCACTGCCGTCTGATTCTGTGGAATAGACGCGCGGCAACACCTGCATATAAGTACCTGAAACATTCCAGCGCGGCGCAACAGAAGCAAGGCCATACTGCCATTCTGTCAGATTTTTTCCTTTTGCCCCCGCCTCTAATGCCAATCCTGTTGCACCGTATTGGCTGAACGGATATACACTGTCTGCATACATTCCTGCTGGGCCACCGGTCGCGTAGATCACATTTTTACAGCGGATCAGCACAAAGCGTTCAGCATCATCCTGCGCCGCAGCATTCAGGCAAAGCAGTCCGCAAACAGTATCATTCTCACTCAGCACACGAATGACCTGCATTTTGTCCAGTACAGGTACACCATCATTTTGTACGGCACGTTCCAGACATTCGGTCATCTGTTTGCTGGTGTACGGTCCAACACTGGTAGCACGGCGGCGTGGATCATGGTCCGTTTTATAGCCGATATATTCGCCATACCGATTCCGAGGAAACGGCACACCAAGTTCAACAAGTTTCAGGAAGCACTGTGTAGAAAGCGCAGCTTCGCACAATGCGATGTCACCATCTACACAGCGGCCCTCATAAAGCGTCTGTGCCATTTCACGCACACTGTCCGGGTCGCCGCCGGAAAGTGTCAGCTTGTAATAGGTCTGCTTGTCGCTTCCTGTGTTGCGGCTGGTACCACCGATCCGGTTTTCTGTAATCAGCAGAATATCGTGCTGTCCCAGTTTCCAAAGGCGGTCAGCTGCATTGAATCCTGCCGCACCGCTGCCGACAACAGCTGTATTGCAACGGTAAACCCTTGCAGTATCGTTACCAACGCGGAAAATTTCGTTTTCCATAGGATTCTCCTTTTTACAGGCGTTGAATATGGAAACCGCCGTCTACGTCGATATAGTTGCCCGTAGTATACCGCAGACGGTCGCTGCACAGCAGACTGACCGCACCGGCTACATCCTCCGGTGTTCCCCAGCGCGCAATGGGGAAGGTTCCTTTTTCAATCAGATTGTCGTACTTACCCTGTACTTTGCTGGTCATGTCTGTGGCGATCACACCGGGGCGTACCTCGTTGACCAGAATTCCTTCGGCTGCCAGACGGTCTGCATACAGAGTCGTCAGCATCGAGATTCCAGCCTTGGACACGCAGTATTCACCACGATTGGTAGAAGATACGACCGAACTGCAACTGGATACGTTGACGATCACACCCTTGCGGCCATCCAAAGGTTCCTGTTGAATCATTTGTTTTGCAATCAACTGTGTCAGGAACATATTGCCCTTGGTATTGATTCCCACAACATAGTCAAAACTTTCTTCGCTCATGTCAAGCAGATCTGCCCGGACCTTCGGAGCTACGCCCGCATTGTTGACCAGTACATCCACGCGGCCAAATGCAGCCAGAGCACCATCCAGAATCTTCTGACGATCTTCCTGATTCCCGATATTTGCCTGCACATAGGCACAGGCAATGCCGAGGGCTTGCAACTCATCCAGAGCCGCCTGATTCTTTTCCTGCAACCCGGTAGCGACCATCACAATATTATATCCATCCATGCCCAGCTGTTTTGCAATCGCAAAACCAATGCCGCGGCTGGAACCTGTAACGACTGCGGTCTTTTTCATAAGAAGCATCCTTTCTCAGCCACGGAAATTTGCAGGCTGTGTCTTTTTGATTTCGAGAAATTCCTTGTAAAAGGGCATAAACGTCTTATTGTCGCGGATCACACAGCCGGTAGGCTTGTGGGCGCGGATTAAGTCTCCGCACTTTCCGCAGGTCAGGCAAACACGGTTGGGGTCGATGCGGCCTTTTTTGACGATTTCATTTGCAAAATCCGGATCGGCAAATGCCATGCGACCAAACAGCATACCATCACACAATCCCTGTTCAACTGCACCGGCAGTGAACAAGTCTGCATAGGCGCGCAGATAACTGGGAGCGGATGCCCAGACGGTCATTGCAGGAACAGCTTTTTTTACCTCACCGATGCCATGGATCATCCGGGAAAGACCCACAAAGGGGTGTTCATCCGGCTCATATTTGCCGAAATCAAAAGGGCGGGTAACATGCGTGGTGGCATAGGGATTTCCCATCGTCAAGTTGACCATGTCCAGGCCCAGTTCATCGTGCAACTCCCGCACGAGGCGGACAGGCTCCGTCAGGTCAGGTGTTTCACCGCTTTCCGGACTGACACCAAAGCCCCACGGGTAGGCATAACCGTCATAGATGCCAACGCGGGCAGTGACCATGAAGCTCTCGTCTTCGTGAACCTTTGCCGCGCGAATGCCATTTTTTAGCAGACGAAAACGATTTTCAAAGCATCCACCATATTCGCCGGGGCGATTATAAGCAGAGGAAAGCTCTGCCAGCAGGTAGCCATGGCAGCTCTTGATGTCGATTGCATCGAATCCTGCTTCTTTTGCAAGGGCAGATGCTTCACCAAACTTTTCTTCCAAGCTCTTCAGATAATCATCCGTTACGATGCAGGAATCATCCGCTGCGCGATATTGCTCAAGAATCGGGTGACGGTAAGCGATCATCGGGGCAGGCTTGTTATCGGGGTTAGAGTAACGACCGCTGTGATTTGCCTGCATGATTAGATAGGGTGCATAACCGTTGGCTTTTAATCCTGCTTCCTTCACAGCGGAGGTCATTTTTTTGAACTCATCCAGCGTATCGCGGGTCAGGAGCAGCTGCGTTTTGGATGAGCGGCCTTCTTCCACAATGGAGATAGCCTCAAACCAGATCACCGAACTTCCGCCAATTGCTTCATTGACATAACGGCGAATCGTATAATCAGACGGCGCACCTGCCGGTGTGGAATCGGCGCCTTCCATGGGTGCGATGCCCAGACGATTCGGGAATGTGATATCACGCACCTTCAGCGGCTGTGCCAGAATTGTGGTGTCTTCGGCAAATGGAAGCGAAACACCCAGTTCCGAAGCCTTTTCTTTCACTTCAGCAAGCGATTTGTAGTGAAATCTTTCATGTGACATTTGTATGTTACCTCATAAATCTGGGCAGGCGGAAAGAGTTCCTGTACGTTGTTATTCTTCAGCTTCACCATGATCTGCGTACTCTTTGCGGTAATCTCTGGGTGTCATGTTGGTGGATTTCTTGAACTGCCGGGAAAAATAAGTAAAATCATCGTATCCACATTCTGCGGCAATCTGCGTGATACTTTTGTCTGTTTTCGTCAGAAGTATCTTTGCACGGTTGATGCGCAGAAGGATCGCATATCCGATCAGCGTGTGACCGGTTTCATCCTTGAACACATGAGCAATGTAGTTTTTGTTCAGAAATAGCTCTGCGGCAATTTTATCAACCGTGATTTCCTCAGTAAAATGATGGTTGATGTAATTCATAATGTTATATGCCACTGTAACGCTGTGTCCGACTTTCATTGCCATGATATCTGCACATTCACGGTAGATTATTATGAATATCCGGCGCAAATCGGCTCCTACATAAAGTTCCCAGTATTTTTTCTTGTTGTTGTACTCTCGTTCCATTTCCAGAACGATATCGTACAGATAATTCCAGATCGGCTCCGACACCGTGAGAAGATGAGAGAAATTAGGAGGCCTCTTGATAAACGCTGCAATCACTTCCGGATATTTTACTTCATTCTGGAAAAAGTCCGGCTGAACACGGATCAGGTAGCGCTCATAGGGATACTCCAACACCTCCAGCTCATGCTCTTCCAGTGTGTTCAATACAATCACACCGCCGCGACCAGTCTCGTAGGTTTTGTTCCCTACCCGATAGCGGATGCGACCATTTGTAATAAGCAGCATCTGGTAGACATTCTCATAATGGTTATCGAGTTTGAAATGAGACGCGTTATATCTGTGTTCAATCCGGACATCTTCCATAAGTATTTCTCCTTAACGTTGCAGTTTCTCTTTCTGTCTGCGGTTAAGTCTATTATACAATATTAAAGAACAATGTGGCGAGCAAAACATTTGCCAGAATCGCAAAAGGCTGTGCTGCGCCGTAACCTGCGGTGGGTTCCTCGGAGCCAGTGGCACTGATTGCAGCACCCAGTCCCGGTGCAGAAGTACAGCCGCCAGCAATCGCACCGCTAAGAATGATCCAGTTGATCTTAAAGACCTTGTGACCAATGATGAAAGCAATGAGCACCGCGATTGCTTCCACAAAGATTGCAACGATTGCCAACTGCAGACCCGAACCCATCAGGGAATTGACCACATCGTAACCGTAGCGCAGACCAACAACTGCCATAAAGAATGTCAGGCCAGTCTGATACAGCGTACCGAGTGCTTTCTGATCCATACGGAAGTTGACAGGACCGATTTTGCCAATATAGCTGAACACAAGCGCAGAGACCAGAATACCGCCCGCAGCACCAAGAGAAAACTCTCCAAAACTGCCAAGAGGGATTTTGATGTTGCCGATGAGAATACCGATCGCTGCGACAAAGGCAAGAACCATGAAATCCAGAGGACCGTCTTTCAGCTTTTTCTCGTTCGAGACATCTGACTGCAGCTCCAGCTCGTATGCGGCTTTCTCAGCGGCCACATCAATGCCGAAGAGCTTTGCAGAAAAGAGATCATAATAACGATTACCAGAACGCCGATTGGGAATGCAACGGTATACCCAAGACTGATTGCAGACGAGGCTGCTTCCAGTGCTTCTCCGGAAACAACATGGCCAGCTGCATCCAGTGCTGTGCCGTAAGCGGGTGTGGAAGTCATAGCACCGGCAAACATACCGATGGTTTCAAATTCAGTAACAGAAGGACTTCCCTTCAGAACGAAATGATACGCAACCAGCGAGACGATCATCGAAATAACAGGGATCATCGCACCGATGATAACAAATTTGATGCCATATTTTTTGAAGATTGCACCAATTCCGCTGCCCACCTTCATGCCGATGGAGACAAGGAACAGCATCAGAAAGAATGTAAAGAACAGATTGCTGACAACACCAGTCTTAAGCACACTCGTTGCACTGGAGTAGCCAAGTTCGCCCTCCTGTACACCCTTTGCCCAAGTCTGAGCGATGAAGCCAATCACGATACCAGAAAAGATGCCGCCGGAAACGCCAAGAGAAAAATTTCCGATTTTGATTTTGCCCAGTGCCAAACCGAGCGCAATCGCCAAAAAGATCAGAAAGAATTGATTTGTAAGAACCGAAATCAACGTTGCCATATTTATTCCTCCTCACACATGGAATAACCGTTGTGCATTACCATGCAGAATTGCCGCTTTGTCTGCATCGTTCAGATTCAGTTCGTCAATGCACTTCAAGGTACGGTCAATGTAACCGGGACCCTGTTCCGGGTCAAAAGGCATGTCGGTAGCGAACACGATATGATCCACACCAAAGAAATCAATACCAGCTCGAATGGCAGATGTGGAGCCAAAGGAAGCAGTGTCCGCATAAAACTTACGAATCGTATCAATGGGCGCACCCTTCATTTTTGTGTGGGTCAGCTCATCCCTCAGCTCAGGCGCAGTGCGTCCGCCATACATCTTCAGACCATTTTCAATACGACCTTCGAGCATGGGAATCATTGCACCAACATGATGGGTCACGATTTTAATGTTGGGAAAGTCCTCAAAAATTCCAGAGAATGCCAGACGCATCATGGCAACCGTGGTCTGATAGGGCCAGCCAATTGTGAACCACAGCTCATATTTAGAACGTTCTTCCGTCGGAAACTCCGGAACCATCTGACCACCCACCGGGTGAATAAGGATCGGCAAATCGTACTTTTCACAGGCTTCATAAATCGGCCAATATTTTTCTGTGTCAATGGCTTCCCCATTCATATGAGTGTAAATCTGAATGCCCTTTGCACCCATATCTTTGACACGCTTGATTTCTTCAACCGATGCCTGCACGTTATTGAACGGGATTCCAGCGATGAAGCCTTCGTAGAATTCCGGGTTAGCCTCGACGATTTTTTTGATTTCATCATTGCCGATTGCTGCCAGCCTGGGGGACTTGTCCGGTCCAGCAAAAGTTTCAACCGGAGGCGACACGATGTTGGGAATCTGCTTGTAACCGGGGAATTCTTTCAGCACCTCATTCCGACTTTCCATGTTGGACATGGAAGGGACTTTCAGTGCACGGACAAACATATGCGATTTGTTGGGAGCTTCTGCCATACAGATCTTCGCATATTCAGGCGGCATCAGATGGCAAAATACGTCAATCGACTTCATAGTGCTTTCCTTTCATAAATTGGAATATCCTGTTTTCAAAGGCTCTGCTCTCCGGATAGCAGAATCTTTGTTCTGACACACCAATCTTATCATGAACGACTTCTCTTTTTCTCTGATTATTATGACATGGATTTGCACAAAACTGTATCCTCTGTGTTGCTCTATTTTTTATTGTTCACAATGCTCAATGAAGGAACGTTCTTTTTGCACACAATATCCAATGGCATGTATGAAAAAGCCGACCGTTATCCTGAGTTTTAGAATAGTTGACCAAATCCACCGTTAAAATTTTGTCTATCTTTACTTTTTGTTTTGGATAGATATTCAATATTGGGATAAAACTGTTTTACATTTTCTGCACGATTTTTGGACTTTCCTGTTTTATGGAAGGCTTTTGTATCCCAGAAAGTGTGCTGAGCTGAATCCGCTCTCGAATGTAAGTCTTTACAAATCTATAAATCTGTGGTATATACATTATACGAAACAATGCTTTGAATGATATATAAAGTGAGGTGCTTGCCATGACCGCCGTGATCTATGCCCGCTATTCCAGTGACAACCAGCGCGAAGAATCCATCGAGGGCCAGATCCGGGAATGCACCGCCTATGCGGAGAAGAACGACCTTACGGTGGTCAAACACTATATTGACCGGGCAATCTCTGCAAAAACGGACAACCGCCCGGAGTTCCAGCAGATGATAAAGGACAGCGACAAGAAGCTGTTTGACATTGTACTGGTCTGGAAGCTTGACCGCTTTGCCCGGAACCGCTACGATAGTGCCCGGTATAAAACTCAGCTGAAGAAGAACGGTGTCAAGCTCATGTCGGCTACCGAGGTCATCTCGGATGGCCCGGAAGGCATCATTCTGGAATCGGTGCTTGAAGGCTATGCGGAATATTATTCCGCTGACCTGTCCGAAAAGGTCATTCGCGGCATGACGGAAAACGCCCTGAAAGGCAAGTTCTCTGGCGGTGCTATCCCTTTCGGCTACACTATCAATGCAGACCGCCGCTTTGAAATTGACCCTCTCACCGCACCTTTTGTAGCAGAAACCTTCCAGCGGTACAACGACGGCCAGACCATGCGAGAAATTCGGGATTGGCTGAACGAAAAAGGTATCAAAAACAAGCGCGGTGGGCCGATGAGCTTCAATGTTATTCAGCATATGCTGAACAATCGCCGCTACATCGGGGAGCTGAAATATCGTGATGTTTTGATTCCCGATGCGATTCCCTCCATTGTGTCCGCAGAGCTTTTCAACGATGTACAGGAAAAGATGTTGAAAAACAAGAAAGCCCCTGCCCGTAGAAAGGCAGAGGATGACTACCTGCTCACCACCAAGCTGCACTGTGGCTACTGCGGTGCACTGATGTTTGGTGAAAGCGGCACGAGCCGGACGGGAGAAGTCCACCGCTATTATAAATGTGCGACTGCCAAAAAGAAGAAGGGCTGTAAGAAGAAAACTGTCCGCAAACAGTGGTTGGAAGATCTGGTGGTCAACCAGACCATGCAGCTTGTCCGGGACGATGCCGCTATGGAATCCATCATCGCCAAGGTCATGGAATTGCAGGATAAAGAAAACACCAACATCCCGCTTTATGAGAAGCAGCTCCGGGATGCGGAATCGGGTATCCAGAATATGCTCAATGCGATTCAGGCGGGTATCCTGACCAGTTCAACCAAGGAGAGGTTGGAGCAGCTCGAAGAAACCAAGCGTGAGCTTGAAGCCCGCATTGCGGAAGAAAAGCTGGCAAAGCCCAAGGTCACAGAGGAGTTCATTCGCTTTTGGCTGCGGCGGTTCCGCAAGCTGGACATGAGCCTGAAAGACCAGCGGCAGGCACTGGTGGATACCTTCATCAATGCGATTTACCTGTATGATGATAAGGTTTTGATAACCTTCAACTATAAAGAAGGAACACAGACCGTCACCTTTGGAGAAGCGACAGAAGTTGCATCCGAGGGAAATGGTTCGGATTTGGATTGCTTTACTGCACCACAAGAAAGACAGCTTTTGATAGCTGTCTTTTTTGTTTTATCCTGCAATTCCGTTTAACAGCACCGGCGGGGCAGAGAACTTGAACGAGATGTGACAAAAGGGGAGCACCGGCAGAGCCGCCGGGTGTCGCGCCCCGTTGCACAGACCCGTTCAAATCTTTTTGCGCACTGGACAATCACCCCCTGTTCGCGGTATACTGAAAGCTGAATGAAATGCAGAAAAACGAGGTCGCAGCATGGTGGAACAGGCAAACGAACTGATATTGGATATCTTGCCCCTTTCGGCAGATACAGCACGGCTGGTGCGGGTGTATGGCACAGCGCCCTGCGTGGCGCTGCCGGGCACTCTGCCCGCCCCGGCGGGCGGCAGGCTTGCCCTGACCGAGCTGGGCGACTACTGCTTCTCGGAAAAGCCCCGCAGCCTGCCTGCGCCGGATGCCCTGTGCCGCTACGCAGTAAGCGCAGACGGCACGGTGCGGCTGACCCGGGCGTTTGGGCAGGCGGTGGGGCAAAAGCCCGCCCGCCGGTACGATTTTGACCTTGACGCCCCGGCAGCGGACGAAGAAGAACTGCACCCGGTGTGCGGCAGCTTTCTGGAGGAAGTCACTCTGCCGGACAGCGTTCAGGTCATTGGCAGCTGTGCCTTTTACAACTGCCGCAGCCTGCGCCTGCTCACCGTGGGCAGCGGGGGACTTACTGTGGGCAGCGATGTGTTTCTGAATTGCTTCGCGCTGGAGACCCTGCGGGTGCAGGCCGCACCGGAGCAGCCCACCGGGCTGTTTGCACTGGTGAACAACATCACCGAGGCGGTGCAGGCACAGTTCTGGCCCGCCGATGCCCCCGCACCGCTGGCGGCGCTGTGGTACCCTGCCTACTGGGAGGATATTGAGGAGACCCCCGCCCACATCCTGCTGCACACCTTTTCCGGGCAGGGATACCATTACAGGCAGTGTTTTCTCGACAATAAATTCCTCCCCGCAGAATATGACGCTATCTTCCCGCAGGGGCACGATGCCGATGACGCCGCCATTATGGCCATGCTCTGCTTTGCCCGCCTGCGGTATCCGTGGCAGCTGACCGAAGCTGCCGCCGGGCACTACCGGGCGTTTCTGGCAGCCAACACCGACCGGGTGTTCGCCCGCCTTTTAAAGGCACAGGATACCGACAGCATCCGCGCCCTGCTGGCGCTGGACGTGCTGGATAAAGCCGCTTTTGCGTCCGCCGCCGCCCTTGCCGCCAAGGCAGAAAACGCCGCTGCTGCCGCCCTGTTGGCAGATGCGGAGCACAAAAAATATGCTCCCCAGCCCAAAAAGCAGCGGTACGATTTTGATTTTTGAGAGGTGACCACACGTTGCCAAAGGAAAAATTTTTCGACCCCCGCAAGCCCTTCCAGTCTCGGCGGCCGGAGACCCACGAGGAGTGGCAGGCGCGCATGGGCGGCGAGGTACTGGCGGTGGTGCGCAGCGGGCTGTATCTGGACTTCCGGTTTCTGGATATGGCACTCAGCGCCCTGACCCCCGCCCCGGACGAGCGCTGCCGGGTGCTGGCCACGGACGGACAGATCCTGTATTATCAGCCGCAGCGCCTGCTGCAGCTTTATCAGGAGAACCCGAAATATCTCAACCGGTTGTATCTGCACACCATCTTCCACTGCATATTCCGGCATTTGTGGCTGAAAGGCCGCCGGGAGCCGCAGCTGTGGAGCCTTGCGTGCGATATCGCGGTGGAAAACGTTATTGACAGCTTACAGCGCAAAAGCGTGATGCGCCCGCTCACCTATGTGCGGCAGAACGCCTACCGGCAGATCACCGCCGAGGAAAAGGTGGTGGCGGCAGCGCCGGTGTACCGCTGGCTCACCCGGCAGACGCCCGGCGTGCTGCGGCAGCTGGAGCGGGAGTTCGTCACCGATGACCACCGCCTGTGGCCGAAGGATGCCCCGGAGCAGCCCCAGCAGATGCCCACCCCTCTGCCGCAGAAAACGTGGCAGAAGATCGGGGAGCGGATGCAGACCGAGCTGGACCTGCGGGATAAAGAGGCGGGCGAGGGCACCGATGCCTTGAAGCAGCAGGTAAAAGCCGCCAACCGCAGCCGCCGCAGCTACAAGGACTTTCTGCGCCGGTTCTGCGTCCTGCGCGAGGAGGTAAAGCTGGACCCGGACGAGTTTGACCTGAACTTTTATACCTACGGCCTTTCGGTGTACGGCAACCTGCCCCTCATCGAGCCGCTGGAAAGCCGGGAAAGCAAAAAAATTGAGGAGCTGGCATTGGTCATTGATACCAGTTACTCCACCTCCGGTGAGCTGGTGCGCGCCTTTCTGGCCGAGACCTACACCCTGCTGAAAGGGCGGGAAAACTTTTTCCACCGCATGAACCTGCACCTGATTCAGGCTGACAACGCCGTGCGGCAGGATATCCTCATCCGCAACGAGGATGAACTCATCCACGCCATGAATCACTTTGAGCTGCGGGGCGGCGGCGGAACGGACTTCCGTCCGGCCTTTGCATATGTGGATCAGCTTTGCGCCGAAAAGAAGTTTTCGAACCTGCGCGGCCTGCTGTACTTCACCGACGGCATGGGCACCTACCCGGCGCGGCGTCCCGGCTACGATACCGCCTTCCTGTTTTTAGGGGAGCGGTTCGATGATGCCAATGTGCCGCCGTGGGCGATGAAGGTGGTACTGGACGAAGAAGAATTTACCGGTGCGGTAGCCCGCCCGGCCAGCGCCCTTGCGGACGCTCTGGCCGAAGAGGATGACCTGTACCGCGAACTGAACAACTCCTGACAAGAGGGGAAATCATTATGAATATCAAACGTGCCAAAGAAGAGATCGAGCATACCGTAAAAGCCTACCTTGCCAAGGATGCGCTGGGCGAATACGCCATTCCCGCCATCCGGCAGCGCCCCATCCTGCTGATGGGCCCTCCGGGCATTGGCAAAACGCAGGTGATGGAGCAGGTGGCCCGGGAGTGCGGGGTGGCACTGGTGGCCTACACCATTACCCACCACACCCGCCAGAGCGCCGTGGGTCTGCCCTTTATCCGGCAGCGCCACTACGGCGATAAGGACGTGTCGGTGACCGAGTACACCATGAGCGAAATCATTGCCAGCATCTACGCTAAAATGGAGGCCACCGGCCTTTCGGAGGGCATTCTGTTCATCGACGAGATCAACTGCGTGTCCGAGACGCTGGCCCCCACCATGCTGCAATTTTTGCAGTGCAAGACCTTTGGCAATCAGGCTGTGCCTGCGGGCTGGGTCATTGTGGCGGCAGGCAATCCGCCGGAATACAACAAATCCGTCCGGGATTTTGACATCGTCACCCTTGACCGCGTGCGCCGCATGGATATCGAGCCAGACCTGCCGGTGTGGAAGGACTACGCCCGCGCCGCCCATATCCACAGCGCCATCCTGAGCTATCTGGAACTGCATCCCCAGAACTTCTACCAGATCAACGCGGACGTGGACGGCACCCAGTTCGTCACCGCCCGCGGCTGGGAGGATCTTTCCAACCTGCTGGACACCTACGAAGCACTGGGCTTGCAGGCAGACGAGGAACTGATCCGGGAGTATATCCAGCACCCGAAGATCGCCGAGGACTTCTCGGCCTATCTGGACCTGTACTACAAGTACCGGGACGACTACGGCGTGGAGGAAATTCTTGCCGGGCAGGCAAAGCCCGCCGTGTTCGCACGGTTGCTGCAGGCTCCCTTTGACGAGCGGCTCAGCCTTGTCAGTCTGCTGCTGGCCGGGCTGGACACCCGCTTTGCCGCCTCCTTACAGGCGGATGCCGTGGCTGACGCCTGCTATGCCTTTTTGCGGGAGACCAAAAAGGCGCTGGCTACCCTGCCGGAGGATATCCCGGACGGCTCCGCAGAGCTGTTCAGCCAGCAGATCAAGGATTACGAAGCCGAGACCCAGCAAAAGCGCGATGCCGGGCTGCTGGGCAAGGCAGAGCTGACCAACCGTCTGCAGGTACAGGCCGCGCTGCACCAGTGGGAAGGGGAGCTGCGCCGCGCCAACGCTGCCGGTACGCAGGAGGCGTTCGACCTTCTGCGCAGCCAGTTCGGCGCACTGGCAGACCAGCGCGAAGCCGCCCAAAAGACCGCTGCTGACGCGCTGGAAGCCGCCTTCGACTTTATGGAGCAGGCGTTTGCAGAAAGTCAGGAGATGGTGGTGTTCGTCACCGAACTTACGGTGAACCCCGCCTCCCACCAATTCCTCACCGAGAACGGTTGCGAGCGGTATTTCAAGTACAACAAGGACTTGCTGCTGGATCACCGCAAGGCCGCTTTGCAGCAGGAGCTTGCCGCCGAGCAGCGCCGTCACGGCGGGGTGTAAGGCGCGGAAAACGATTTGATTTTTTGGGGTTCAGAAACGCCTGCGGGCGTTTCTGAACCCCTTTTCTCACAAGTGGGGACGCAAAAAAGGACACCGCACGAAGCGGTGTCCTCTTTTTGCTTATGATACTGTCAGGATCAGTGACCGCAGCTCTCGCAGTGCTCGCAGTCCTCTTCCAGCTTGCCCACGATGGGCTCCGGGTCGATGCCCTGACGGCGGTAGTAGTCGGACAGAGCAGCCTTGACGGCCTGCTCGGCCAGAACAGAGCAGTGCACCTTGACCGGGGGCAGACCCTCCAGAGCTTCCACAACGGCCTTGTTGGTCAGCTTCAGTGCCTCGTCCACGGTCTTGCCCTTGATCAGGTCGGTGGCCATGCTGCTGGTGGCAATGGCTGCGCCGCAGCCAAAGGTGAGGAACTTGACGTCCACGATCACATTGTTCTCGATCTTCAGGTACATGCGCATGATGTCGCCGCACTTGGGATTGCCCACTTCACCCACGCCGTTTGCATCGGGCAGCTCACCTACGTTGTGCGGATTTGCGAAATGCTCCATGACCTTGGCACTATACATACTTGCCATAATTACTGTTCTCCCTTCAGGCTGAACTGGCGGGCCTTGTTCTGACCCTGCAGCCACATACAACTCATAGCGCGGCGGCGGGGAATGACCTCCTCCAGCACGTCACACAGATATTTTGCTTCTTCCATGGTGTTCTGCGGGCCAAAGGTGAACCGCATGGAGCCGTGGCCAATCTCCTCAGGCACGCCGATGCTCAGCAGGACGTGGCTGGGGTCCAGACTGTCGGAGTTGCAGGCAGAGCCGGTGGAGGCGCAGATGCCGTGCATATCCAGATCCAGCAGGATGGTCTCGCCCTCCAGACCCGGGAAGCTGATGTTCACATTGTTGGGCAGACGGGGACTGCGGCCGCCGTTCAGGCGGGCTTCCGGGATGTTCTTGAGGACGCGGTCAATGACATAATCGCGCAGCTCGCTCTCGTGGGCCATGCGCTCATCCAGATGCGCCGTGGCGATCTCCAGTGCCTTGCCCATGGCAGCAATGCCGGCCACGTTCTCGGTGCCTGCACGGTGGCGGGCCTCCTGACTGCCGCCATCGATCAGGTTCTGGGGCCATACGCCCTTGCGGCAATACAGAGCACCCATGCCCTTGGGGCCGTTGAACTTGTGGGCGCTCATGGACAGCATATCCACGCCCAGCTCCTTCACATCCACGGGGATGGCACCCACAGCCTGCACCGCGTCGGTGTGCATCCACACACCGTGCTTGTGAGCGACCTCGGCGATCTCCTTGATGGGCTGGATGGTGCCGATCTCGTTGTTGGCCATCATAATGCTGACCAGCGCGGTATCGGGACGGATGGCTGCCTCCACATCCTCCGGGCGGATATAACCTTCCGGGGTGGGCTTGATATAAGTGACCTCAAAGCCCATGCGCTCCAGAGCCGCCATGCTGTGCATGATGGCATGGTGCTCAAAAGCACTGGTGATGAGGTGCTTCTTGTTCTGGCGGGCCTTGGTGAAGGCAGTGCCCTTCACGGCCCAGTTGTCGGCCTCAGAGCCGCAGCCGGTAAAGAAGATCTCCGCCGGAGCCGCGTTGATGGCTTTTGCCACCTGAGCGCGGCCGGTGTCCACAAACTCCTTAGCTTCGTAGCCGATGCTGTAATGGCTGCTGGGGTTGCCGCAGGCTCCGCTCAGGGCCTCGACCATAACAGCCAGTGCTTCAGGGGCGCAGGCAGTTGTTGCGGCATTGTCGAGATAAACCACTTTCTCGCTGATTTCCATAGGAAGAATCCTTTCTAAGCACAATACAGATATCTTTCCGTATTGCCGGGCTTCGGCCCGGTCTCAATACTCTTTGACGCTGACAGTATACCATATCATTCCCTAGTAGGTCAATAGGAATACTCTGATTTCATCATTTCGTAAGATTCTTTGCAAAATCAGCGGCCTTTTCCGGCCAGCTTTCCCAGAACCACCTTCCATTTGGGGTAGCCCCAGCGCCGATCTTCGGCAAAATCGTCGGCCAGCTTCCAGGGGAAGGTGCTGCCATCGAAGTACAGATTGCCCGCTTCGTCCACACGATCCAGCTTTTTGGGCAGGTACTCCTCATCATAATAGCTCTTGCGCTTATCCGGCAGGGCCCAGTGCAGGGTGCCGTCGGCATCCATGCCGGAAGCCCATACGCCGAACACAAAGGTCGCCGCCTCGCCGTAGCAGTGCTGCTCAAAGCGGATGGCACCATCATAATAGAATTTGATGACCTCCAGCGTACCGGATTCCTTTTTGCCGTCCCGGCCCAGCGTGGGGCGGTAGTCCTGCTGATACCGGCAGCCGCAATGGGCTCCGGCAAACTTTTTCGGGTCGAACGCCATAAGTGCACATCCTTTCTTTTGCACAAAACTCCCTCCGTCATCGCTGTGCGCTGCCACCTCCCTCTAGGAGGGAGGCTTACCGCACGGACAGGCCCCATCTCAGAGGGGGCTGTCTGCGAAGCAGACTGGGGGAGCTTCCTTTAAAAATGCCCCTCAAAATCGCCCTCGATCTCATACGGCCAGCTCAGGATGCCGCCGAGATCACGCAGGCGGGTGTAGCCCTGCGCCTCCAGCTTCTGTGCGGCATCGGCGCTGCGGCGGCCGGTGCGGCAGTAGATCAGCCACTGGGCGTTTTTGTCCGGCATGACCTCCTCCGCACGGGTCAGCACGTCACCCAGGGGCAGCAGCTTTGCGCCGGGGATATGCCCCACGGCAAATTCGTCCGGCTCCCGGACATCCACGGCCTGCGCCTTGCCTGCATCCAGCAGGCGGATGGCTTCGGCCGGAGTGATCTTCTCTACCATTGTCTCATCTCCAAGTTCCGATAATTTCTCTATTATATGATAACAGACGTTTTTTGTTTCGGCAAGAGAAACCGGCGTTTTCGCTTTGCAAAACCTGTACCGCGTGGTATACTAAAGAGAGAAGCAAGGAGAGTAGACCATGAAATTTTCCACAAAGAGCCGCTACGCCCTGCGGCTGATGGCCGAGCTGGCCCGCTACGCACCGGGCACCACCGTCTCCCTGAAGGAGATCAGCGAGCGGCAGAACCTGAGCCTGAAATATCTGGAACAGATCGTCACCCCGCTGGCCCGGGTGGGGCTTGTGAAAAGTGAGCGCGGCAGCCAGGGCGGCTACCGGCTGACCAAGGCCCCCGCCGACTACACCGCCGGTGAGATCCTGCGCGCCATTGAGGGCAGCGTGGCCCCCATCCCCTGCCTTGGCAGCGAGACCAACGAGTGCCCCATGTCCGAGCAGTGCTTCACCCTGCCGTTCTGGGCCGGGCTGGACGAGGTCATCAACCAGTACATCGACAGCGTCACTCTGGAGCAGCTGGCCCAGAGCCTGCCCGCCGCCAAGGACGGCTGCTGCGGCTGCAACACCAAAATCTGAAAATTTATGCTTGACATTTTGCGCCGAATCTTATATAATAAGCAGGCATTCAGCGAATGCAGCATAGATTTAGGGGTATAGCTCAGTTGGTAGAGCAGC
>ERZ840057.1579-NODE-1579-length-18310-cov-5.973377_pt1 | contig 18310 bp, 8 predicted proteins | sample MGYA00519907_ERZ840057 | MGnify/ENA primary metagenome ERZ840057 (study PRJEB31850, sample SAMEA3708862) | human gut metagenome | biome: human gut; feature: human-associated habitat; material: faeces | place: China | collected 2014 ...
TGCCAAAAGAGATTCCTTATTTTAGGGATATTCCCTGTGATAATGATTTATATAAGGCTTATTATATTGGCTACAAATATAATATTATAAAAAATAAAACCGATATTCTTGGTGCAATTATCTTAAAATGGTTAAAAGAAGGTAAAATTCGAATTGAAGTTTCCAAAATCGGAACAATTTTTAAGAGATCTGGTACAGTTGTCGTTTTAAATGAAGTAGATTTAAATGAATTTGAAGATATAACTGAAAGAAAATTATTTAATATGCTCTTGGATGCAAGCGAGGATGGTCTTTTAGAAAATAACGAATTTGAAAAATGGTGTAAAAAGCACTATAGCAAAATTTTATCTTGGTTTGATAGAATTATCGGTGATGAAGAAGATAGACTAACTGCAGAAGGACTTATAACTGTTAAAGAAGAAAAAGTGTTTAAATTTTTTAAATGTAAACGACATTATACAACTGATGAACTTCATCGACAGGCAATTGAACTTGCTGGCTTAAAACGTTTCTTGCTTGATTATACACTAATAGTCGAAAGAACAGCAATTGAAGTTAATTTATTTGAAGATTATTTAATATATGCTCAGATGATGGGAATAGCTAAAAAAGTGGCTAAACAATTCAAAGATTTATATCCTGACGTTGTTGCACAGTCAGCATTTTATTCATATGATAATATTATTTTTATTAATACATGTGCAAGCCATGGAATTACTCAAGCAAATAGTGCAAAATCAAGAGCCGAAAGTTACAGTTCCGGTGGTGGAGGATTCTCTTCTGGAGGAGGAGGAGGAGGTTCCTTCGGAGGTGGTGGCGGAGGCGGTGGTTTCCGTTAAACTATAAATACCAGCTTAAATTTAATATTTAGGCTGGTATTTTTTTATATTAGACTATATTTTATTTTCTAAAAAGCATTTGTAACTTAACATAATTGCGTTATACTGGTTGGGTACTTTTTTAATATGGATAAAAATATTATAAGAATTTATATCCAAACCATTTCATTCTTTCTTCTTCTCTAGTAGATAATTCTTTCAACCATTCAGCAAAGCCATTACTATCATTATTTCTTAAAAATTCAAAATACTTTACTCTATCTTCTTTTGCTATAACAACAGGTGGCAAATTATTTTTTAACAATTCATAATTTATAAGTAATCTGCCAGTTCTTCCATTTCCATCTTCAAAAGGGTGTATCCTTTCAAATTCGATATGATATCTAGCAATTTTAGTAAATATATCTTGCTCGTCGTGATTATAATTGTATATATAATACATCATCAAATTTGGTACTTTTTCAGGTTCAGGCGGAATATGTTCACTACCTTGAATAAATACTTGTACAGTTCTATAACCTTCTGTATCTTTAATATCTCTATTTATAGATTCATTTAATATTTTAATGAATCTTTCATCAAATACTTCATTATCTTGTAAATTCTTAAAAACTAATTCTAAAGCCTTTTTATGGTTAATAGCTTCATATATTTCTCTAGGTTCTTTTCCTTCTATTTTAAAGCTATTATCATTATAAAGTATAGCATAAGTTTCGGCATAGGTAAGTGTACTTCCTTCAATGGCATTTGAATGATACGTGCTTCTTGTAATCCAATCTTCTAAGTAATCTTTATTATTTAAAATAAATTGTAACATCTCCATCTTAATTCATCCTTTTTATTAGACTTTATTATAAAATACAATAAAAAACAAGGATATATTTGGAAGTTTATCCAAAGTATCCTCGTTTAATGTCCCAATTTAAGGTTGGACTTCCTCATTATATATTTTAAAATATGGTCGAGGTGACAGGGATCGAACCTGCGACCTCATGGTCCCAAACCACGCGCGCTACCAACTGCGCTACACCTCGAAATAAGTACCTTTTAAAAAGTACTTATTTAATATATCACAGATTTTATTTTTTTGCAATGTTTTTTTGATATTTTATATTAAATTTTATTTATTTTCCATCTTTTCATTTTTATGTAAAGTATTTTTCTTGTTTTTTATTGCTATTAATTTCTTTTCGTGTTAAAATAATAGTATGGTTTTTCTAGAAGTTCTTTTTAGAGAATTTCGCCTTACTACAATCAAAGGAGGCATTACCATGGCGAAAAAAATTAAGTGGGCAAAGTTTGTCAACAAGAATGTTCCTCAGGTATGGTTTTGTCACAATCCCAATATTGAATTGGAATTTGGTAGAGCCTACATCGTGGAAGATGAATGGAAGCTCGGTAAGTATAACATAGTAAAACTTAGCGGTTTTGCTACTTACTTCTTGGCTGATGCTTTTGAGATTTCGGCCACTTAAGTTTTTCCCAAAAACCGTGTACGGTTCCTGCCTTTCGGCAGGTTTTTATTTTTTTGCAAGAGTTACTGATATTTGATATTCTTTATTGCTTCTAACAAGTTTTATGTTTACTTTTTCTCCCACATTTTTTCCATATATATATGTTCTAAGTTCAGACATCTTTTCTAGCTCTATCCCGTCTATTTCTAGCAATATATCTCCCCTCTTTACTCCTACTTTTTCTGCTGGTGAATTTTTTGTTACGTCTGCTATATATATGCCTTTATCTAATTTAATATTTTGGTCAAGTTCTTGATTTATATATGGTACAATGTTTTTATCATATGCAAATACCCCCAGTGAGGGCGTTATACATTCGCCTGTACTCGTTAATTTTTCTATAATTGGTTTTATTATATTTATTGGTATAGAAAAACCAATCCCTTCTGCTGATGTAATTTTTACAGAGTTTATTCCTAAGACTTCCCCATTTATATTAATTAATGGGCCTCCACTATTTCCTGGATTTATTGTTGCATCTGTTTGTATTAAATCTTCCATGTATGATGTTTTATTATCTTCTTCTATTTTAATTGTTCTATTTAATCCACTTATTATTCCAGATGTTACGGTCCTTTGAAATTCGAAACCTATTGGGTTTCCTATTGCATAGACTTGTTCTGCAACTTTTATTTTATCTGAATCTCCTAAATGTAAGTAATCCAAATTCTTTACATTTATTTTTATTATGCTTAAATCTAAATCTGTGTCTGACCATACTACATTTGCTTTATAATTTTTTCCATTTTCTAAAGTTACATAGCATGTACTATTTTTCTCTCCTGACACATGTTGATTTGTAACAATATATCCATCCTTTGAAACTATAAAGCCTGTTCCCAAGCCTAAGTTTCTTACACCATCTTGTAAGAAAATTGTAGTCCCTTTATTGGCAATTTTAGAGATTCCTACAACAGCATTATTTACGTTTTCTATCAATGTAGAAATATCTTTTTCTTCTGTTTTATTAGATACAGACGTCGGCTCTGCAGTGTAATCACTTGCATAATTTTTTTCTGTTGTGAAGGATATGTACACGCAATATGCTAATGCCACAAATGAAATTATTAATATTATTATTGCAATAGTTTCTAAACTTTTAATTATTTTCTGCCCTCTATATTCTCTCAAACTAATTCCTCCAATATCCATTTTTTCTTATTATTACCATTGCGTTTCGTTTTATTCAAATCATCTTCATTTGATTTAATTTTGTTGTTTACAAAATGTATTATTGCACACTTGTTATTTGGGGCTGTGTTTCATGCAATTTTGAAAATCACAATTTTTTATTACTAATAATGTCGATTTTTTTCTACGGAATTACAACTTTTTTATTGCAAAATCATCTCTACAATGGTAAAATGTGACCGTAGGTGATTTAAGTGAATAAAAATAAAATATATAATGAAAAAACCGTTCATAGTTTTAGAGAATTAGTATCTTATTGTGCTACAAACTACGGCGATAGAACAGCTTTTACTATAAAGGACTCTAATAAGAATTTACACGATATTTCGTTTATAGAATTTGAAAATAATATTAAAGAGCTGGGGTCTGCCCTGCTTGATTTAGGATTAGAAAATAAAAAGATTGCATTAATCTCGCAAGATAGATATGAGTGGTGTTGCAGTTACTTTGCAATTTCTACATCTAATAATGTGGTAGTTCCTCTTGACCATCTGCTTCCAGAAGTTGAGCTTCAAAGACTTCTGATTGAAAGTAAGGTTGATGCTATTATTTTTGATAAAAAATATACTAAATGGGTTCAAGAAGTCTGCAAGCAAGAAGGCTCAGCACTAAAATATCTTATTTGCATGGATAGCATAAATGATGAAGATAATATTCTTTCCTATTCTAAGTTAGTAGAAAAAGGCAAGAAATTAATAGAAGATAAAATGTCAAGGTATGAAAATATTAGTATTGACGTAAATGCTATGTCTATTCTAATTTATACTTCTGGTACTACAAGCAATCCTAAGGCAGTAATGCTTTCGCAGAGCAATATTTGCTCTAATTTATCTGCCATGACAACATTGATTAAATACCACCCAGATGATAGTATTTTGGTATTTTTACCATTACACCATACATTGGCATGCCTTGCAAGTTTCTTATTCTGCTATTTTATTGGTTTTAGACTTTGCTTTGCAGATAGCATCAAAGATATTGGAAAAAATTTAGTAGAATACAAAATTAGCGGTTTAGTATGCGTACCTGCTGTTTTGGAAATTATGTACAAACAAATTATGCGAGGAATAAAAAAATCTGGAAAATATATTCCTTTCAAGATATTGTCTGCAATTTCTAACTTTCTTTTGTTTTTTCACATAGATTTACGCAGAAAGTTTTTCAAAGACATTTTAGACAATCTTGGTGGAAACATGAGAACCATAATTTATGGTTCTGCATCATCAGATAAAAAGGTTATACATTTATTTAATACTATTGGCATTGTTATGATACAGGGCTACGGATTAACAGAAACTTCTCCTGTTATTGCATGTGAAAATGACATTTATCATAGTGAGAAGGGCTCTTCTGGTTTTCCCTTATATAATGAAGTAGTTAAAATAGATAACCCTGATGAGACTGGAACAGGTGAAATTTTGGTAAAAGGTCCTAATGTAATGCTTGGATATTATAATAATCCAGAAGCCAATAAAAAAGCCTTTAAGGATGGATGGTTTTGCACTGGCGATTTAGGAAGATTTGGCAAAGATGGTTGTTTGTTTATATCTGGCAGAATTAAAGATTTAATTGTTTTAAGCAATGGGAAAAAAGTTTTCCCAGAAGAGATTGAAGCTCTTATTAACAAATTAGATTACGTTGAGGAAAGCATGGTTTATGAGCACAATGATAAAGTGTGTGCAAAAATTGTGTATTCTAAAGATAATCAAGCATTAAAAAATCTTTCAGAAGAAGAAATACACGCTTTAATCGAGCCAGAAATAAAGACATTAAATAAATCTAACTTACCAGTTTATAAATATATTAAGGAATTTACTGTAACTGATGAACCTTTAATAAAGACTACTACACAAAAGATTAAGAGACATGAAGAGATGCGAAATTTAAAGAAATAATATAGGGTGAATTATTATGAATAGAAAATTATACGATCTAACGAATCCACAAATGAACATATGGGCTACAGAGCAGTATTATAATAATACTGCGGTTAATAACGTTGGTGGCACTGTGCTTTTAAAGGCAAAATTAAATTTTAATATTTTGCAAAAAGCTGTTGCCAATGTTCTGAGAAAAAATGATAATTTTCATATTCATATTACAAAAGAAAATAATGTTGTTAAACAGTATTTTACGTTTGAAGAATATGTTCCTGCAATTGTTGAAATAAAAAACTTGCAAGAACTACATAAGGTTGAGTCTGAGCTATGCCAAGAAAGTTTTGATTTACTTTCTAGCAAGCAATTATTTGAGACAAAATTATTTAAACTTCCAAACAATCATGGCGGTGTAATTGTTGTTATGCATCACATTATATCAGATTCATGGACTCTAGGTTTGTACTGTAACGAAATAGTAAACGAATACCAATCACTGCTTGATGCTGAAAACATTGAAAGTGATAGCTCTTTATGTGGTAAATTCTCTTACAAAAGCTTTATTAAAGAAGACATTGATTATTTAAATAGTGATTCTTTTGAAAAAGATAAAAAATACTGGAATGATGTTTTCGAGACTGTTCCAGAGGTTGCTACTGTGCCTTCAACAGTAAAAAAACTAACTAACAAAATTACATGTTCTGCTGCAAGACAAGCATTTAATATTTCTAAGCAGGACTCTATTAAAATTTTAGACTATTGCAGAAAAAATAGAATTTCTGTATATAATTTTCTTATGGCTATCTATTCAATTTACATAGGTAGAGTTTCAAATCTTGCCGATTTTGTAATCGGAACTCCAATTTTAAATAGATTAAATAAAGCAAATAAACAAACTAATGGAATGTTTGTAAGTACAGTGCCTTTGCGCATAAACATAGACCAAAACTCGTCTTTTATAGACTTTTCTAAGAAGATTGGAGCTTCTTGTTTTAGTATGTTAAGACACCAAAGATATCCATACCAATGTATTTTGGAAGATTTGAGAAAAAAAGATTCTAACATTCCAAATTTATATAACATTATTTTATCTTACCAGATTACTAGCACAGTAAATGATAATATTGATTGTGAATCTCATTGGATTTTCAATGGAAATTGTGCCGATGATATGCAGATTCATATTGTTGATTACAATGGTTCCGGAACTTTGAGTATCTTTTATGATTACAAAACTTCGAAATATGTAAAATCTGAAATAAAACAAATGCATGAACGTATTAATCATATTATTGAACAGGTTTTACAAGATGATAGCATTAATATTGAAAACATAGAAATTGTAACACCAGAAGAGAAATTGCAAATTTTAAAAGAATTTAATAACACTAAAACAGATTATCCACGAAACATGTCTGTAATTGAATTATTTGAAAATCAAGTTAAGGAAACTCCAAATAAGGTAGCCGTTGTTTTTGAAGATTCAGAACTTACATATGATGAATTGAATAAAAAGGCAAATCAACTTGCAAATATTTTAATATCAAATAAAGTTAAACAAGGCGATGTTGTTGGAATTTTCTTGGATAAATCATTGGAGATGATTGTTTCTATTTTAGCAATATTAAAATGTGATGCAATTTATCTGCCAATTGATATACACTATCCAGATTCTAGAATTAACTACATAATTGAAAATTCTGGAGCAACTACTATTTTAACAGATACAGACACAGAAAGATTTAATTTAAACACTATAAATGTATCACTAAATGAAAATTTTTATAAATTAAGTAATACGTCTAATATACTACGCAATTTTGATGCTGAAGCTCCCGCATACATTATGTATACATCTGGCTCAACTGGAACCCCTAAGGGTGTATTAATTGAAAACAGAAGCATTGTAAGGCTTGTTAAAAACACTAATTTTATAAAATTTAACAAAAATGACAGAATGTTACAAACAGGCTCTATCGTATTTGATGCTTGTACTTTTGAAATATGGGGTGCCCTTTTAAACGGACTTTCTCTATATATTATTAAGAAGGAAGATTTATTAAACGCACACACTTTAAAGAATTATATAGAAAAAAATAAAATTTCTATAATGTGGCTAACTGCCCCATTATTTAGCACACTTTGTGAAGAAAATGCAAATATTTTTAATGGAGTAAAATATTTATTAACTGGTGGAGACGTGCTTTCTCCAAAACATATTAATAAAGTTAGAAAATATAATCCTAATTTAACAGTAATAAATGGCTATGGTCCAACAGAAAATACTACTTTTTCTTGCTGTTTCAAAATCGAAAAAAATTATGTTGATTCCGTTCCAATCGGAGGACCTATTGCAAATTCAACATGTTATGTTGTTTCTAAATCTGGAAGTCTGCAACCTGTTGGTGTCCCTGGAGAATTGTGGGTTGGTGGCGATGGAGTCGCAAAGTGCTATATAAATAACGAAGAAATGACTAAGCAAAAATTTATTGAAAATTATATGGGCAACGACAAAGTATATAAGACTGGCGATCTTGTAAAATGGCTTCCTGACGGTACAATTCAATTTATAGGAAGAATAGATAACCAGGTTAAAATTAGAGGTTTTAGAGTTGAATTAAGCGAAGTAAATAATAAAATTCTAGAATTTTCTAACGTAAAGTCTAGCTACACAACTATTTACACAAATAATAACGAAAAATTCATTTGCAGTTACATTATTCTTAAAAATGGTATTTCTACAAATGAATTAAGGAGATATTTAAAGGAAGTATTACCTATTTACATGGTTCCAACATATATTGTGCCAATGGTTAGCTTTCCACTAAATGTGAATGGAAAAATAGATAAAAACTTACTTCCAACACCAACAATAACAACAAACGAAAATATTATAAGCCCTAGAAACAAAACAGATAAAACTTTGGTTTCTATTTTAAAGAAATACTTGAAATTAGAAACAGTAAATTTATCAAACTCTTTTGTAGAGCTAGGAGGAGATTCTCTTTCTGCCATAAACATTATCGCAGAAATTGAAAATAAATTACATGTTCAACTACATATAAAAGACCTTTTGAACATGGCTAGCATAATGGATATTTCTGACTATATTGCTAATGCTAGAACTCAAAATACAGCTTTTGTTCTAGAGAAAGCTCCTAAAATGGATTTGTATCCACTTTCTTCTGCTCAAAGAAGAATTTACTACGCATGTAAAATGGTTGGAGACGATACTCTAGTTTATAATACACCTTGTGCACTTCTAATAAATTCTCGTTTAGACAGTAAGAGGATTGAAGGAGCATTTAAGCAAATTATTGAAAAGCAAAGTAGCTTTAGAACTGTATTCGTGTTAGATGCAGACGAAGTAAAACAAAAAATACTCGATAAAGTAGATTTTGCAATCTCGGTTTTCAATAATACATCTACAGAAAAAGATGCTATTATAAAGAACTTTTCTAAGCCTTTCGATTTAGAAAATGCACCTTTATTAAGAGTAGAATTACATTATTTAGATAACAACCAAACACTATTGCTTATCGATTCACACCATATAGTTATAGATGGCGTTTCGATGAATGTATTAATAAATGAATTTTTTGAATTATATAAAGGAAATGCATGTGAGGAAACTCCATTTGAATATGTTGACTATTCAGTATGGGAAAAAGATTTTGTTAAAACAGATGCTTACAAAAAGAGTGAAGACTATTGGATAACAAGGTTTAAAGACTACGGTTTCGAAGCATTAAACCTTCCATATGATTATACAATTCCTGCAAACAAGACATATATTGGAGAAAAAATATTTTCTAATATACCTACTACAACTTTTGAAAAAATTGAGGCATTTGCTAGAAAATACAAAGTTTCTAGCTACACGGTATTTCTTTCTGCATTATATATTTGCTTATATAAATATACGAAACAGTCTGATATTGTTGTCGGTAGTCCTGTCGCAAACAGAGGAATTATTGGAACACGTAACATAATAGGAATGTTTGTAAACAATGTAGCTTTTAGAGCAAAGATTTTGCCAAACCAGAGTATTAGCACTTTTTTAAAATATGTAAATGACTGTATATTGCAAGATTTAGAAAACCAAGCATATCCATATGATGCTCTTTTAAAATCTCTGCATGTGCCAACAGACAACTCTAGGAATCCATTATTTGATATAATGTTTTCTTACCAAAATCAATCAAATGAAATCAATGTAGATGATAATGTTTCATATTTACCTGTAGAAACTAATACTTCTAAATTCAATATAACATTGGAAGTTGTTCCAAAATCTGGTCAAATAAATGTAGAATACAGAACTGATTTATTTAAGAAAGAGACTATTAACAGTTTTGTTGAGCACTATATGTTCGTTTTAGGACAAGTTCTAGAAGATCTGAGCCCTTCTGTAAGTGGCATAAACATTATAACACCTTTGGAGCAAAGGCTTTTAGACAAATTCAACGCAACCTCTGGTGAAATAGACAGAGCTCCATTATGTAAATTATTCGAGAAGCAAGTTGAAAAAACACCTGATAATATTGCTGTAATTTGTGATGATAAGACCCTTACTTATGCCGAATTGAATACTAAAGCTAACAGTCTAGCTCATTATTTAATCACTCGTGGTATAAAAAGTAACGATATTGTTGCAATTATGACAAATAGATCTTTAGAGACTATTGTTTGTATGATTGCTATACTTAAGGCTGGGGGCGCATTTTTAAATATTGACCCTACCTACCCTGTTGATAGAACAAAATATTACATTGAAGATAGTAAGATTGAATATGTGCTTACTCAAAAATCTTTACGTGAAAAGGTTGAAGAGATAAAAAACAAAATAGAAATAGATCTTGATAATACCGAAATTTATGGAAAGAACTTTGAAAATCCAAATGTAGAAATACACGAACAAGACTTATCTTACATTATATATACATCTGGTTCTACTGGAACCCCTAAGGGCGTAATGCTTAATCAGATTGGTCTTTCTAACATGGTACAAGCCATGACAAAAGTTTTGGATTATTTAAAAGATGGACCAAAACATGCGATTGCATCTGTTACATCTACACCTTTCGACATATTTGTGTATGAAATAGTAGTTTCACTTACACATGGAATGAGAGTTGTTATGGCAAACAACGCAGAACATAGAAATCCTAAGCTTTTAGATGCATTAATACGCAAGTATAAAGTTGACGTAATGACGGTTACTCCAAGTTTAATGAAAATAAATTACGATAATCGCGAACCAGATACGGCTCTTGCACAAGTTAAAAACATGGTATTCGGCGGAGAACCTCTACCAGAAAAATTCGTAAAAGATTTACGTGCTCTATCCGATGATATTACAATATACAACATATATGGTCCTAGCGAAATAACGGTTTTATCAAACGTACAAAACCTTGATAATGAAAAAGAAATTACTGTTGGGCCACCAATCTTGAACACACAAATGTATATTTTAGATAGTGACATGAAACAAGTTCCAATCGGAGTTATTGGCGAAATTTATATTGCTGGAATTCAAGTCGGCGAAGGCTATATTGGAAAGAAAGAATTGACAGAACAACGCTTCCTAAACAATCCTTTCGGTTCTGGAAAAATATATAAATCTGGCGACATCGGTAGATGGACATTTGATGGAAAAATTCAATGTTTAGGAAGAATTGATAACCAGATAAAGCTAAGAGGTTTGCGTATTGAGCTTTCTGAAATCGAAGATGAGATTGCCAAAATGCCAGGAGTATCATCTTGTGTTGTAAATAAAATAACATTAGACAATAAAGAATGTTTATGTGCTTACTATGTTTGTGACACTGATTTAACAGAACAGCAAATTAAAGAAAACTTACGTAAATTCTTGCCACAATATATGATTCCAGCACATGTTGTAAAGCTTGACTCTATGCCTTACACTATAAACAGAAAAATTGATAGAAAGGCTTTACCTCTACCAAAGGTTACGCATTTAGTAGATAGCGGGCACATTGATATTTCTTCATTAAATTCAAATGAAGAAAAACTAACTCAAATTTGGAAGAGTATATTAAAAGTTGATAATATCGATGTTAATGATAATTTCTTCGATATTGGTGGAGATTCAATCTCTGCTATAAACATGCAAATTGAAGCATTAAAATATGGACTTGAATTTGAATATGCAGATATTTTTAACTATCCAACAATAAGGCAATTATCTAAAAAATTACCTAGTCCAGAAGAAAAATTTATGAGTAATTACAATTATTCAAAAATAGACAAAATTCTTCAAAACAACTGTGTTGAAAATATTAAAAATATTAGTAAATATGATGTAAAAAATATTCTTTTAATTGGTGGTACAGGTTATTTAGGCGCACATATTATTTCTACATTCTTAAAGAATGAAACTGGTATTGTTTACTGTCTAATAAGACAGAAAAATAACGAGAGTCCTTTATACAGAATTAATAGAAGATTAGAATTTTACTTTGCAAAAGACTTCTTAAACAAATATTCTAATAGAATAAAAGTTATAAAAGGAGATATAACGTCAAAGAATTTAGGTTTAACAGATGAAAATTATTCTAATCTTATCAAAAATATAGACGCTGTAATAAATGCGGGAGCAATCGTAAAGCACTTCGGTCAAAAAGATGAATTTGAAAACATTAATGTACTGGGTACTAAAAATGTAATAGAATTCTGTACTAGAAATAAAAAAAGATTACTGCATATATCTACAATGAGCGTTTCTGGGTTTGGAGAAAAAGAAGAATTCTCGAATAATCCTGAAGAAGAAGGAACAAAAAAATTCAGTGAGCAGAACCTATATGTAGGCCAAAATATAAAAGGAATATATACAACAACTAAATTCAAGGCTGAAATTGCCGTACTAGAAGCAGTAAGCAATGGATTAGATGCTCAACTTTTAAGAATTGGAAATATTACTAACAGATATTCTGATGGAAAATTCCAAATAAACATTAATGATAATGCTTTTGCAAGAAGAATAAAATCTTTTGTAGAAATTGGAGCCTTCCCAAAATACATGTTAACACATGCTATAGAGCTTACGCCAGTCGATGTTTGTGCAGATGCTGTATTAAAAATATTGGAACACAACAGTCCATGTAACGTATTTCATTTATACGATACAAATCTATTGCCTATAAATATTTTTTATGATACTATACTAGAAAGAGGAATTAATTTAACCCCTGTTTCTAACACGCTTATGACATATATAATTAAAGGAATACTATCTGACGATTCTAAAAAATCAATCATTTCTGGAATTGTACAAGATTTAGATAAAGACAAAAAATTTACTTATATATCAAAAGTTGGATTAGACGCAACATTTACTCAAAAGTATTTAGAAGCTATTGGCTTTAATTGGTCAACTTTCGACTCGGAATATGTTAATAAATGCTTCGATTATTTTGAAAATGTTGGATTTATAGATAAAAATTTGGAGGAACACTAATGAATGAAATTTTTACACTACCACTGTTATCGCTAATAATTTCAGCGGCTTTAATTACTGGTTTGTTAGTATATGTATTAAAAATAAAAAATAAGACGTCCTTGCAGAATATTTTCTGCTTGGACCTACTTTGTGTATTTATTATATGTGTGGGAGTAATTTTACAAGCAATACTTAGTAAATTGTGTAATATTCCTGCAATCAATTTTGAAAATTATATTTATATTGGTACATGTTTTTTGCCAGTATGTATTCTATTTACTGGAAAAATCTTTAGCAACCCAAATTACAAATTAAAGAGAATCGATTTGTTTACATTAATAATTCCTATCACTTCATTAATAATTTTATGGACAAATAATTTCCATCATTTATTCTATAAAGTATATTCTACAAATATTAGTAAATGCGTTTATGGAAATTGGCTTATAATTCACAATATATATTCATACACATTATTATTAATTGGAATTATTTATATAATAAAAGCTTCTGGAAAGACCTCTGGTTTCTTTTCAAAACAATCTTTATTAATAATTGCTGGAATGAGTATTCCTATTGTGGTTAATGTACTCGGAACATTTAAAATTATACCTATGTCGGTTTTTATAACACCAATCTCATTTGCATTTGCCATGGTATTTTTTGCACTTGCAATTTTCAAATTCAAATTTTTAGGAATTGCTCCAATTGCTTTACGTACAGTAGTAAACAGAATGTCAGACAGTTACATAATTTTAAACGAAAATTATGTAGTTACAGATTTTAATAACACCTTTTTAAATACTTTTAAATTGAAAGATGAAAATATTAGGGATAAAAATATTATTAAATTTTTAGAACATCATCAAGATTACGGTGTTAACATTACTGAATTTAAACAATATTTAAATAGTGTAAAAGGTCGTACAGAAACAGTTTCATTTGAACAAGGAATATTACCTTTTAATAAATTTTTCACAGTTGAAATTAATAATATAATGGATAAAAATAATTTTCTTGGAATATTAATTTTATTTAAAGATATTACTCAACATAAACAAGATATTCAAACAATTCAAAACAATCAGGATATGCTTATGGAGAAAGAACGTTTAGCTTCTCTTGGACAATTGATAGGTGGAATTTCACACAACTTAAAAACTCCTATAATGTCTATTTCTGGTGCGGCCGAAGGACTTACAGATTTAATTAATGAATATGATGCTTCAATTGGTGATCCAGAAGTAACGAATAATGACCACCATGCAATTGCAAATGATATGAGAGAATGGATAACAAAAATTCACTCATATACATCATATATGTCAGACATTATTACAGCCGTTAAGGGTCAAGCTGTTAATCTTTCTGAAAATGAAAATAATGCATTTACAGTAGATGAATTATTCAAGAGAGTTAATATATTGATGAAACACGAAATTAGCAATGCATCTTTAACACTTACATTAGATGTACAAGTTCCATCAGCAACTACTCTTGTAGGCGATATAAACAGTCTAGTACAGGTTATAAACAATCTAATAACAAATGCAATTCAATCTTACAATGGACGTAAAGGTGAAGAAATAAAAGTCTTAGCACAGAAATTAGATAATAACTTAATTATTTCCGTAATAGATCATGGTTGTGGAATGACAAAAGAAGTACAAGACAAATTATTTAACACAATGATAACTACCAAAGGAAAAAATGGTACTGGACTTGGAATGTTTATGTCTTACTCTACAATAAAAGGCCATTTTAATGGAGATATAACATTTGAAACAGAAGTAAATAAAGGTACAACCTTTAATGTAATACTTCCTTTGCAATAAATTTTTCATAATTTATTGCATTTTTATTTTTTTATTATTATAATAGCATCAGTAATTTTATTTTTGAGGTATCTATTATGAGAAAAAACATGATAACAGCAGAGTCAAATGGTTACAAAATTATCGTTGTCGATGACGAACAAGGTATTGTTGACTCACTATCTATTTTTTTAAAACGTTCAGGTTATGATTTCACTGGTTTAACAAATCCATTGGAAGCTATTGAACGTGTGCGTAATGAGCATTTTGATATGATGATTCTTGACTTTATGATGGACCCAATTCACGGTGATGAAGTTGTAGAAGAAATACGAAAATTTAATAAAGATTTATATATCTTATTGCTTACAGGTCATAAGGATTTAGCTCCACCTCTTGAAACAATTAAAAGATTGGAAATTCAAGGATATTGTGAAAAAAGTGATAAATTTGATCAATTATTATTATTGATTGAGTCAGGAATAAAATCAATTGAACAAATGAATACAATAAAAACAATAAATAAACAATTACACGATAAAAATGAAGAACTTGAGAGAGCTTATCTAGATACAATTGGAATACTTCGTCAAACTGTTGAAGCAAAAGATCCTTATACAAGAGGTCATTCTGATAGAGTCTCTGAATATTCTGTTTTGATTGGAAAGAAATTAGGATTAGACGAGAAAACTCTTCACATTCTAAAAATTGGTGGCTTATTCCATGATATTGGTAAAATAGGAATTCCAGATAGTATTCTTTTGAAAGAATCAAAATTAAGTGATGAAGAATATTCTCAAATAAAAAATCATCCAATGATTGGCGTGCATATGTTAGGTGACGCAGCAATTTTCACAGATATATTGCCTATTGTAAAACATCATCATGAGCGTTATGATGGACGTGGCTACCCTAGTCAATTAGTTGGAGATGATATTCCTTATGTAGCTAGAATTGCTGCAGTTGCCGACACTTTCGATGCTATGACTTCAAAAAGATCTTATAGAGATTCATTGCCTATAGATGTAGTTAGAGCAGAAATAGAAAGATGTTCTGGTACGCAGTTTGATCCAAACATAGCAAAAGTTTTCCTTGATATAATGGATAACGATTTTGACTTAATACGTGAAATACAAGAAAAATACAAATAAACATTAATTATGTTAAAAAGCTTCAGTCTATTGAAGCTTTTATTTTTTAATATTATTCATACCCTAATACATCTTTATTTTTTATAAATATATAAAAAACCTTCTAATCCTCCTTTTTATACGAATAAGCCCCGGCAATGTATAACGTGTCGAGGCTTTACGAAATATGAATTTTTCTTTATTTGTTATTTTATTTTCATACTTAATTTTACTTTTTGTCTTTCTTGGTCTATTCCAATTACTTGTACTTTTACTACATCGCCAACAGATACGACATCAGAAGGATTTTTTACATAATTTTCACTCATTTCTGAAATGTGTACTAACCCATCATGCTTTACTCCAACATCTACAAAAGCTCCAAAATCAGTTACATTCCTTACGGTTCCAGTTAAAATCATGCCATCTCTTAAATCTTCAAATTTAAGTACGTCTGCCCTTAAAATAGGCTTAGGCATCTCTTCTCTTGGATCTCTTCCTGGTTTCATCAATTCATTTATAATATCTTGCAAAGTTGGTTCACCAACATTTAACTCTACTGCTAGTTCTTTAATATTTTTACTGTTATTTAATTCAGCAAGCTCAGACTTAATCTCTACAAATTTTTCTTTATTTGTTAAATCATTTAATTTATATCCAATCCTACTTAATAAATTTTCTGCAACACTGTAGCTTTCTGGGTGAACTCCTGTAATTTCTAATGGATTTTTTCCATCTGAAACTCTTATGAAACCTGCACATTGCTCATATGCAACCTTTCCAAGCTTTGGAACTTTTAAAAGCTCTTTTCTTTCTTTTAACTTTCCATTCTCTTCCCTATATTTTACAATATTCTTAGCAATACCATTGTTAATTCCAGATACATATGCTAAAAGTGATGGTGTAGCCGTGTTTATGTCTACGCCTACGCTATTTACAGCATCTTCTACAACGCCAGTTAAACTCTGCTCTAAGTTCTTTTGATTTACATCATGTTGATATTGTCCCACACCAATGGCCTTAGGGTCTATCTTTACAAGCTCTGCCAATGGGTCCTGAAGTCTACGGGCAATTGAGATCGCTCCTCTTAGAGAAACATTAATATCTGGATATTCTTCTGTTGCAAGTTTTGATGCAGAATATACAGAAGCGCCTGCCTCAGATACAATTACGTAAACTAAATCTTTATTATATTTTTCTTTAATCTCGGCAATTAAATCAGATACAAATTGCTCTGATTCCCTTGAGGCCGTTCCATTTCCAATTGCAAACATGTCTACATTATATTTTGCAATTAATTTTGTTAATTCTTTTTTAGCTCCTTCAACATCATTCTGTGGCTCTGTAGGATATACTGTTGTAGTATCAAGAACTTTACCAGTTTCATCAATTACAGCAATCTTACAACCAGTTCTGTAGGCTGGATCAAATCCAATAACTGTTTTGCCTTTTATCGGACTAGTTAGCAATAATTGTTTGGCATTTTTTCCAAAAACCTTTATTGCTTGCTCTTCGGCCTTTTCCGTTAAGTCTGACCTAATTTCTCTATCTACTGATGGCTCAATTAATCTTGAAAAACTATCTTCAACACAGGCCATCAATAAATTTACATATTGGCTATTTCTATCCTTAATTATATCATTTTCAATTAATTCCAATATTTTTTCAGTAGGCTTTTCTATTTTTACTTTTAAAAACTCTTCTTTTTCGCCTCTATTAATTGCTAATATTCTATGGCTTGGAATTCTGTTAACCTTTTCAGCAAAATCATAATACATTTCATAACTTGATTTTTCCTCTGGTTTAGCTGCTTTCGTCGTTATAAATCCTTCCCTATAACAAATTTGCTTAATTTGTTTTCTATATTTAGGCTCATCAGAAATAGCTTCTGCAATGATATCTAATGCTCCACTCCTGGCATCTTCTTCAGCATTTACACCTTTTTCTTCATTAATAAAACTCTTTGCAACTTCGTCAATATCTACACTAGAATCTTGTGCCAATATTATTTTTGCAAGTTCTTCCAAACCTTTTTCCTTGGCAATAGTAGCTCTGGTTCTCTTCTTTTGCTTATAGGGTCTATAAATATCTTCTACATCCGCAAGAGTCTTGCTTTGTTCCAAATTCTTCACAATTTCATCAGTAAGTTTTCCTTGTGAATCAATAGATTTAATAACTTCCTGCTTTCTCTCCTCTAAATTTCTTAAATATGTAAGTCTCTCTCCAAGATTTCTTAACTGCTCGTCCGAAAGACCTCCTGTTGCTTCCTTTCTGTATCTCGCAATAAATGGAATAGTATTTCCATCATCAATCAATTTTATGGTACTATCAACTTGGCTCTTTTTTACACCCAATTCATCTGCTATAATTTCCGATATTTTACCCATTATTCTACCTCTTTTCTAATTAAGTTTTCATTAATATATCACAATATTTTCTAAAATTAAAGCGAACAATAAAAAAGAATCTAAATTGCTATT
>ERZ840057.1581-NODE-1581-length-18302-cov-3.567052_pt1 | contig 18302 bp, 9 predicted proteins | sample MGYA00519907_ERZ840057 | MGnify/ENA primary metagenome ERZ840057 (study PRJEB31850, sample SAMEA3708862) | human gut metagenome | biome: human gut; feature: human-associated habitat; material: faeces | place: China | collected 2014 ...
TATCCATGTCTATAGAATGTTTCAATCTGTGATTTATCTTTTATTGTTCCAATAGACATGTAACCGTTAGTTTCAGGGAATGTTACTCTAATATAACTTCCGATTTTCTTAAATGTTGTATTTTCAGGAACAGTTAAACAATAATAACTTTTTGATGTTTTTGTTTTGCTCTTGTTATCACTGTCTGTAATTTCAAGACCGATATGATCTGCTTTCATTGAATCTAGATTTTTTGCCAATATTTCATTTCCGTTACCGTCAAAAATTGATGTAATGGCTGATGATGAAATATAAACTGACTTTGTATCGCCATATTCTGTATAGATGTAAGGTGAACCTTTTACAAATGTACTTGTCATTGCAACATGATTGTCGTCTGCAAGCTGTGCTGTTACTGAATAGTCACCATATCCGCTTACCTTATCACAAGCTGTAGCTGTATCAAGGTTTTCAGGCAAAATATAAAAATCAGTTTCAGTTTCAGAATTAACCGACACGTTTACATCAGTACTGCCCATGTCAGGAAGCCAGCCACTTGTTGCTGTCAAAATGCCAAGTCCCTTAGATGAATATTTCATTTTCATTGGAAGAGTTGACATTAAGTTTCCAAACTTATTAATAAGCATTGACTGCCACCAGTCATTACTTGCTATCGGTGATTTAACATCATCTGTTTTGTAAACAGGTAATTTTGCTTTTTCGTTGTACATTGAATTTGCAAGATATGTTCCCTTACCGTTTGAAACAACATACGAATCAGGAAGGTTTGGAATACTATGGTTTACCTTTCTGTCGCCTGATTTGTACTTATAAACCTTCATTTCCTTTATGCTAAATCCGCTACCACTTTCAACCCTTGTATATCCATACATTCTTACATAACGTGCATTGGCATATAGTTCAATATTTGCAACTTCATTACCATAACCTTTAAACTGTCTGTATAAAGTTGTCCAATTACCCCCATCTTTTGAAACCTGAATGTCATACATCTTTCCTGCATCAGATGACCAATCAATTTCAACACGTCCAATATCATAATTTGCTCCAAGGTCAACCATCAACCACTGATTGTCTTTTTCTCCTGATGTCCAATATGAATTATCATTTCCATCAACTGCATTCTTAGCCAATACAGAAGTCTGGTCAATTACTCCATTATCGTCGTACATCCACCATACATCTCTTAATGATGATGCTGTAGCATTTTTATTTAAGGCAAGATTTTCGCCATAATCTACAGGTCTTTTTGTTACCCCGTCTTTACCGTACACTTCAAACTCATACAAAGAATATCCGTAAGCTTCTAAAGCCTTCTTTGTCATATAAACTCGTACATATCTGGCATTTGCTGTTATGTTTAAGTCCTCATTTCCACCTTTGCAATCGGAATTAACATAAACATCACTCCAATTTTCTTCGTCATTTGAAACCTGAATCTTGTATTCCTTGGCATAAGCACCTTCCCAATATAACTTTACGCCTGTTACATCAGTAACTTTTCCCAAGTCAACATAAATCCACTCTGTGTTATCATTCCATGCACTTTCCCATCTTGTACCGGTGGATCCATCTACTGCATAAGCCGGGTCACTATTTCCCACTGAAGAACTTGCATACACCATTCTTCCTGTAGAAATTACATAAGGTGAATCGTCTGCTGCCATAACATTTTGAATCTGCCCTGCCGGCAACATTCCCGTAACCATTGCCGCTGTCAAAAAGGCCACTGTGGCTTTCTTTGCCACTGCAATCTTCTTACCTTTTCTCATTATTTTCTTACCTCCTAAATAAAAAAATACAATATATACTTTTAACCCTCTAAAACCTTCCGTACCTGGATTTCTTTAAAGAAATATTCTAGTCCTTTCCAATCTAAAACATTCTCAAAAAATCAAATTACTTTTCTAGAATATTTTAGGAAAACGTTTTTTGCAATATTTCAACAAAGAATAGTTGATTTTAGACGTATTTTTGTATATATTGTATAATTTTTACTTAATTTTACTATTATTTAGCACGAAAATTCGGCATAATTAAAATTTTATTTCTTTCATATTTTTATAAAAACGATTCATTTTTATAAAAATAGTTTTATGCTAATACTTTTCCTTCAGGGAATATTGTTCTAAATACTTTTCTTACTAATGGTCCTGCAATAATTAACTGGAATGGTAATGCCATTACAAAATTCTTTGGTATGTTAGTTAACCAGATGAATAATACGTTGCTGAAATCACCCATTCTAATACTTGCTTCAACTGCACCATAAAGTGACATTATAATTACCATTGGAACAACCATTGAACATGAAACTGAAATTACTTTTCGAAGTGTACTGCTATCCGGCTTAACTAAATATTTAAAGGCAAATCCCTTAGCCAATCCTGAAACTACAAACCAATCCATACATGCTGCAAATACATAGGCAATTGGAAATCCTAACCATGCATCCTTAATAACCTGGGCGTTAAATGTTCCTGTGTGTAATATTACGTTGTAAATGCTCATCCATAAAACCATAGTGAAACACATAATTACTGTGTAAATAAAACTTTCTCTCTTATTCTGTGGCATAATAAATCCTCCTTTTATTCTTGTGTTCTTTTTCAACAGTGAAATCCATCTGCATTGCTATTCTCAATGAGTTCAGTGTGGAAGACTTTTATTCAAACATAAGAAGTTCTCCGTTTAGCTCATTTCACATAATAAAAAGTAGAGATGTAATAGTTGTTAAACTCGTTACCATCTCTACTTTCGTATCTGACTTTCACTGCGTTCTTTTAATTTTCCTTAGGTATTCTACAGTAAAATTTTATTTTTCGTAAGTACTTTTTTAAATTTCGGCACTTTAAACAATAATATGTATAAAGCTACGTTAAGGCACACACTATTGCATAAAAAGCCTCACGAAATAATGCTGATATTATCTTACATTTCCGCCTTTCATGGCTGCCTTTCTCTGATACATTTTCTTGTCAGCATTTTCAAGAAGAATTTTTAAGTTTAATTCTGATTTTCTCTCAGATTTTCAATTATTTTAAACACTTCCGGGTGCTTTTCTTTTAAATGCTCATCAAGAACATGTCTTCTTTCCTTAAATCTTTCTGCCATTTCAGGATGTTCATCCCTGATTCTTCTATGTATTTCTTCTCTATGCTTTTCGAAACGTTCAGCAATAGTTTTTTCATCTTTTCCTGAAATATTAACAATCTCTTTTAGATGTTCTTCAAGATGCTCTAACCACTCGTCCTCGTCAAAAGCATCCATATGTGACCAGCTTCCGTGGAAAAGTTTCTCCATATCTCCTGTTTTCTTTAACTGCTGAATCTGCAGAACAATCTGCTTTTCAATTTGCTCTTCACTTTCAGCTCCGTATGCCCAAACGAACTCCTGAACCTTGTTATCTACTCTTTTTCTTGAAGCACTTCTTTCTTCATTTTCTACGCCACCCTCTAAAGGATAAGGTCTTCCAATGCCCATATCCTTCAAAGCAATGTGAATAGTTCTTCTAACTCTTCCTTCTTCAATCATATACCCTAGCCCCAGTGTTCGAAGTTGCTCATTAATCTTTGCAATATGTTCGGTCATATAAAATCTAATGCCTTTGCCTTCAAGTGACTTGTACAACATTGCCAGCCTATCTGCTGCAGTTATATCAATACTTCCAACGCCACCTGCATCAAGAATTACAGCTTTGGTATCCGGTTTTATGCTGTCTTCAATATCGCGTTGCAACACCTGAATATTACCAAAAAACAAATTACTGCTAAATCTATAAATTATAACTCCTTCAATGGCATGTATTTGGCTTCCCTCGTTCAAATCCCTAAAATGTCTATGCCCCGGCTGTATTCCAAGAAAACATCTTGAAGGTTTTGATGTTCTTATAATCATTTCTGTAAAAGAAAGAATAATACCAATTAAAACACCATTTATTGTTCCAAGTAAAAGTACACCGAGAAAAGCTCCCATAAAAATTAGGAATTCAGTTCTGCTTACCTTCCACAACCTTGCCGCCAAGTCAAACTCCGTTGCACCCATAAGTGCTGAAATAACTATTGCCGTCAAAATAGGAATAGGAAGATATCCGATAAATCCTGTTCCGCAAAGAAGTAACACTATCATAGAAAATCCTGCCACAATGCCTGTAAGCTGAGTTTTTGCCTGATATTGTTCACCCATTGCCGTACGGGAAACTGAACCGTTAATAGGGCAACACCCTGTAAAAGCCGCCACAAAATTTCCCAGAGAAAATGCCAAAATCTCCTGATTATCATTTATTCGATAATTATTTTTTTGAGCAAAACTATTTTCCGCCAATAATGTTTCTGCCATTATTACCACTGCCACTGACAAGCTGATTGTTATAATCTGTTGGATTGAAACTGACGAAAAATCAGGAATACTCCATCTTGGAAGCCCCGGCTCCACTGCATTTAAAGTCTTAATTCCCCAATCTCTTATTGGAAGACTTATTGTGCAAATCGTACCCACAAACATTAAAACTACTGCCATTGGAAATTTAGGCATTATCTTCTTCGAGACAAAAAGTATTACCAGCGCTATCACTCCCATAATTACTGATGGAATATTTATATTAAGCGCAGTCTTATAGATATGTTCGGCTAATTCGAAAAACTCTCCTGTTCCCGATGTGCCTCCCATAACCTTTGGAATCTGCATTAATATGATCGTTGTACAAATACCTGTTATAAAACCACCCATTACCGGTGCTGAAATGTAATTAACCAGCTTTCCGGCTTTCATAAAATAAAAAGCCAACAACCATAAGGCAACAAAAAACGTCATAACAGGAACTGCTGCCATAGCCTTGTCTGAACCAGCCTCTATGTTAAGTGTCAAAATCGCTGAACCTACAAGAACTGCAGGAGCCGCGTCCACACCAAATATAAACTGAGGCGATGTAGAAAAAAGTCCAAAAACAAGAATTGGAAATACCGAACCATACAATCCGTAAACTGCAGGCAGACCGGCTATCTGTGCATATCCCATAGAGATAGGAATAGACACCGCCATAATAATAATTCCTGCAATAATGTCCTTTATAAAATTGTCTTTGTTATAATTTCTTAATGTTTGCAATAATTTTATATTCATTTTAAAGTCCTTCTATTCCGTTTTTCCCTATTATAACTCTATTTTTCTTTTTTGTTCACAAACATTCTTGTTATTAAAGCCACTATCGGGGAAAGTACTCCTGCTATCGGCCACACAACCCATGAAATATCCCACTTTCCTGTTGGAAATGACCATCCTAAATAGATTGCCACAAAGATTAACCAGTACACTAGCATAACGGCTCCAACAACAGGAGCTTCTTTCTTTTTCTTAACAGTGTAGTCGCCTTCCTGCAATAATACGTCAAAACTTGAATTAATGATGCCTACTCTCACAAAAAGATTAACTGCCACTGCCACGATCAGAAGCAAAATTGAAACTGATATCACCACAATATCATCTTTTGCGTTAATTCCTGCGCAAAGCATTAATGGCACACAGCTTAAAATACATAGAACTACTCCAATTCCTACTGATATTGTAAACTTCCCCGAGAAATCATTCTTCTTTTCTCTGACAATGCCATCAACACCATATTCAGTTTCTATTTCTTCTTTGCCTAGAAATTCATATTTAGAGGATTCCCTTCCGCTTAAAATAAATAGAAATACTGCTACAGCCACCATTACAAGAAGTATTGCCACGCCTATTCCGCTGGCAAAATCCTCTGTAATTCCAATTCTTCTGCTTTCACTTAAACCTATAAGGGCAATCAATGGTGCTGCAGATGCCACACATAAAGATACTCCAAATGCTATGATAGGTGACGTTTTAGTCTTAATTCGTAAAAATTCATCTGCCTCTTCCATAGTAACCTTTCGAAGCTTCTTAGAACTTTCCGTACTTTTAAAACCATCAACGTTTTCCGCTTCTTCAATTTCATCTTTTAATAAGTAATCAGTTGTAACACCAAAAATTCTTGCCAATTCCAAAATTCTGTTTAAATCAGGCACTGACTGGCCACTTTCCCATTTTGAAACCGACTGTCTTGAAACTGACAATTTCTCAGCCAACTCTTCCTGGCTCCAACCGTTCTTTTTTCTTTCTTCTGATATTTTTTCTGCTAAAATCATATTCTACTTTCCTTTCTGTTCGAACATCCTGATTTTACCATAAATAGCCGGTTACAGGCTATAAAGTCGCCTTGGAAATTTGTCAACTGATGGTTGCAACTGTGCAAAGAAGCCCTTTATATGGGCTTTTTGCTATAAATCATTTTCTGTTTTTAAAGCATTCCTTTAATATCTTATATAAACGGCACCATATATACAGGTATATAATTAATACCATTTTCCCATTTATAATCTTTGGTATGGACAACATATCTGTCTCTAATTCGACTACTGAACTTATCGCAAAATACATCTAACGATTTGTGTCCTCTGTAATTGCCTGACTTTACCTCAATTGGGCATATTTTATCACTTACAGAAATTAGAAAATCTATCTCATGCAAATGATTAGAAGTTTCACTATTCATTGTGTAATAAAACAGATTATCTCCTTTAGCCACCAACATCTGTGCGACAACATTTTCGTAAATGTATCCCAAATTAGTTTCCAGTTTATCAAAGAGCAATTTGTTATATATTACATTTTCAGTATACTTTTTATCTTTAAACGCAAGTGTTATAAACAACCCGATGTCTGATGTGAACAACTTATATCTTCCAATATCTTTCTCCAATGCCATTCCAACATCCGGATTGTTCGCATGATAAGCAATATTCACTGTAAACGAGCTTAACATATCAGGTATTAATTCTCGAACCTGCTCTGCTCTCATCCCTTCTCTTGCACTGGACAAAACATATCTGGATGCATTACTGCTGAGATTTGCAGGAATTGCATCATATATGTCGCCAGCCAATCCCGTTCCATCTATTTTTGTAAAATCTTCTTCATATAAATCAATAATCTCTCTTTTAATCTCATCAACTACCTGCAGATTATTATGTTCAATATACGTTTCCACAGCCTGAGGCATTCCTCCAACAAGCATATATAGCCTGAACATACGCATAAGATTTCGGTGCAGTGCATTTCCTGCTGACTTTTTATTTTCCAACAACATCTTAATTGTATCTGTAGTCACTTCATCATCTATTGCCCACAAAAATTCTTCAAAATCCATAGGATACATTGATATTTTGTGTTCCTCACTTGGAATTAATATATCTTTCGTATTCTTTTTTATTGACAAAAGTGAGCCTGTTTCAATATATTTATATCTCCCGTCTGCCACCAGATACTTAATTGCCTGTCTTGCTTTCGGAAGCAATTGAACTTCATCAAATATGATTACTGACTCTTTCTCATATAATCTAACTCCTGTTAGCTGCTGTAATTGTAGAAAGAAAAAATCTAAGTTATACGTATCATCAAACAATTCTATTATTTCTTTACTCGTATGTGCAAAATCAATTAAAATGTATGACTTAAATTCTTTTTTTGCAAACTCCTCTGCAATAGTAGACTTTCCAACTCGTCTGGCTCCTTTAATCAATAGGGCATATTTGTCACTACGCTTTTCTTTCCATTCCAGTATTTCATTATATATCTTTCTTCTAAAAACTGATTTTGGCATATTTTTTCACCTCTCTAGCATCAGTATAACGCAAATCCCTATTCATGTAAACGTAAATTCTACGCAAATCCCCATTCGTTTGTTTCTAATTTCTACGCAAATCCCTGTTCGTTTTCATCTGATTTCTACGCAAATCCCCGTTTATTACTTTTCGGGAGCAATTATATTGATAAATAGGTTTCTTTTTAGTCTAAACATTTCCATTAACTTTATTATCAATGGCGCGCACTAATAATTCATGTCTTTTTCGTGTATCTGCATTCTTACCACAATATGCTCTTTCAATATATTCTTTTTTGACTTTCCACTTTACATAGATTATTATTTTATACAGAAAAAATATTCAAAAGAGGTACATATATGCAGAATGACAAAAATTTCTTAGGCACGGCTCCTATTGGAAAGCTTCTTCTAAAGCTGTCTATTCCAACGGTAATCGCCCAGCTTATTAATATGCTTTATAATGTTGTGGACAGAATTTATATCGGACATATTCCGGGGGAAGGCAGTCTTGCTCTTACCGGAGTCGGCGTGTGCATGCCGATTATTATGATTGTTACTGCTTTTGCAGCACTTATCAGTTCCGGTGGTGCGCCAAGAGCTTCTATTTGTATGGGAAAACAAGATAATAAATCCGCAGAACAAATATTGGGAAACTGCTTTTCTTTACAGATTGTTGTCTCTATTGTTCTTACGGTTGTTTTGCTGATTTGGAATAAAGATTTGTTAATGGCTTTTGGTGCCAGTAAAAATACACTTGGATACGCAACGGACTATATGCATATTTACGCTTTAGGCACATTGTTCGTTCAGTTAACTCTGGGCATGAATGCTTTTATTACTGCTCAGGGATTTACAACAACTTCAATGGTTTCTGTTCTTATCGGTGCCATTTGTAATATTACTTTAGACCCTGTATTCATTTTTGTTTTTAATATGGGCGTAAAAGGTGCAGCCCTTGCAACTGTGCTGTCACAGGCAATTTCAACCATATGGGTAGTTGTTTTTCTTAGTGGCAAAAAAACACAGCTTCATCTGCTAAAAAAATATATGGACTTGAAACCTAAAATTTTTCTTCCATGTGTTGCACTGGGACTTGCAACTTTTATTATGCAGGCAAGCGAAAGCGTTGTAACCGTCTGCTTTAACTCATCTCTCCTTCATTACGGTGGAGATATTGCCGTTGGTGCCATGACTATTTTAACCAGCGTTATGCAGTTTGCCATGTTGCCACTTCAGGGAATCGCCCAAGGCTCACAGCCTATTGCCAGCTATAATTACGGTGCAAAAAATGCAGACAGAGTAAAGAAAACTTTCCGTCTTCTTGTAATTACATGCTTAACATACTCCACATTGCTTTGGGCTGCAGTACAGATTATTCCAAAAGTATTCGTAAGTATTTTTACTTCCGACGCAAAACTGGTTGCCTTTACTGCACCAATGTTAAAAATATATTTGGGTGGTTTATTCCTTTTCGGAATTCAAATTGCCTGTCAGATAACATTTACGTCCCTTGGCAAAGCAGTCAACTCTATTATTGTTGCTGTTGTGCGTAAGTTCGTACTGTTACTTCCGCTTATTTATATTATGCCTCACGTTGTATCTAATCCAACTATTGGCGTATACATGGCAGAGCCTATTGCAGATATTATTGCTGTGCTGTTTACATCTGTTTTGTTTACATTCCAGTTTAAAAAAGCACTTGCACAAATTAGGAATTCTAATAAAATGTAACGAAGAATGTGATATTCTTATTAAATTTACAAACCGAAATGATCCTTATTAGATGCCCTTGCGAACAACGAATTATGAATAATTGTCATATAATGATTTTGGATATCTCTAATTAGCTTCTTTGCGACATGAATAATAGCTACTCGGTAAGGATAAGAGGCTATTTAGTTCTACATCAAAGATAGAATTATTTACACCAACAGTATTTGCTGCTAACTCCTTTAACTTCAGGAATTGCTGAGGCAAAAAATTGCCTCTGGACAATGAGCGAAGTTTTTCATAAGAAGCTGAATTCATGCGAGCCGTCTTTTCAGCAGAACCATAGTTTTCAAGCAGATACAAAGCAGTTTTTGAAAATCGCTCATTAAATAATGGCTTGAATTCAGGAAATGTGTGATCAAGCACATTTGTGATTTTGACAAGATAGAAAGAACGTTGTCGGACAAGACAATTCTATCTTTTTTTCAAACGCAATACACTATGCTATAATGTCCGATTATGGCTCCGGTAAACTATATTCACCTGATTTGTCTTATGCCACTTTCAGGCGTTCCCAAAGATACTTTTAGAAAATGGCTTGAGCTCGATAACTTAAATACCGTAAATGAACTAATACGATACGGAATAATAAGTGAAGACAACACCAATAAATTTATATCACTCCATCAGATGATTATGGAGGTTTCACTAGTTGAGAATATGCCTTCTGTATCATTATGCAAAAAGCTACTTAATCATCTACATTTTATTTGCCTTGCAAGAGGTCTTGATGTGACAAGACCTGTCATTATAACTAATGCACTTACAAGTATAAATAACCACATTATTATAGAACACAATAACTATTATCTTTCTTTTCTTCAGGATATGTTCCCTTACTTTGAAAAGTACGGATTAATTAACATATTGCCCGACATAATAAGCAGAATTGAATTATTGATGAATGAAAAAGAATCCACTATAAACGAACTAGACAAAGCACTGTTGTTGGATTACAAAGTATGGCTTTTACTTTCAAAAAAAGAATATGACAATGCTATAAAGAAATACAACAAAGCAATTAGACTTGTAGAAAACTATCATAATTTAAACGAAATATCAGCTCGCTCTGCCAATCTTCTTTCAAACATATACAATAATCTTGATTACACAACCGGAATGTTTTATCAAGGTATTATTTTCCTTAATAAAAAAGACTATAAGAATGCCGCTTCTGCATTTGACATTTCACATAGCCTTTTTAAACAATATCTTGGCGATGATCATGAATATACCATATTTACTAAAAAATATCTCTATTTACCTATTTTGCAATTTTTCTGGTCTTCCTGAATTTTAATGATACTTTAGCTGCAGATGAACTTCTTGATATTGCTTTAGATGCTTTTATACCTGCCTTTGCACCTTTTCCTACATATGATCCTGGTACATAAGGAAGAAATGTAGCACCAATATCCCAAGCCAAATAACCTAAATTTCCCCAGGATGGATCATTTATCAATTCATATCCTGAATATACAATGCTACCTGCATCAAGCAATGTTTCAATAAAATGTCCACTCGTATCCACATAACTTATAGGATTTCCCGCGCAATATGCATATAAGTTCCATGAATTCTCATCTGATTCCGCTCCTCTGTACGTGTCCTGACTTAAGAATTCACCTTCAATATTTTTATTAGCGTGTTCAAATCCTGATTTCTTGTATCAATTATTTTCTGTTCACTTTCAACAAGAAAAAAGCCTTTACTTCCATGGCTAATAATAAGTCTCTATTTTTCAATAACTATTGCAAAATTATATCTTGTTTAAGAAAAAATTTTTATTTTAAATTCATTTATATATTTTTGTAAGGGTAAATATGAGAAGGACACATTTTCCTTTTTCTTATTGGGGTGACATTTTATAACTTTAAATAAATTATCATGAGAAAAAATTACTTTTTACGCAGTGTCTTCCTATTGACGGCACTGCTATGCGGTTCGCTTTTCGGGTGGAGCCAGACTTATGAATATACCGGCACCGGTATGTTCGAGAAAATCACATCGGTCGACGATTTGGAGACAGGCTACTATGTTATCACTGCCGATAACAAAGCCATGCAAAGTATTTTGAGCAGAAAAATAAATACCGAGATCGTCTCTTTTAATGACGATTATTCTATCGTAACCGATCCTCAAGCCGCCGCTGTTTGGAAAATAGAATCAATAGGAGAGGGCAAATACTGCTTACTCAATTCGAGTGAAGAATACCTTAAATATAGTAAAAATAAAACAAATTTTTCCACAGACGGTGGCAGCACTTCAGAGGCTTTATCACAATTTGAGGTAACGTACAATGAGGGATTTTTGTTCAAGTTCACAGGAACGAACCGATATATTTTATTGGGAACAACCGACCAATTCGCTCCTTATGCAGATAATAATGTCGGAGCTAGCGGTTATACGACCCCCCAACTCTATAAACTGAAAACAGCAGGGGGAGAAGATCTTTTGAGTCCCGAGCTCGCATTCACCGATATAACAGGCAATATCACCAAGTTATTGGCCGACGGCAGTTACAGCAGCGCCGCCACCTCGGTATCGGATGCAGCCATCGATTACAGCAGCAGCAACCAAGAGGTAGCCACTATCGACACGGACGGATTGGTAACACTCCTTGCCGGCGGTACAACGGTCATCAAGGCCGAAGTTCCCCAAACGAGCGTCTATAAAGCCGCTGCCGTACAATATACACTGACCGTAAAGGCTCCCGCTGTCATCGCTTCCGAGGTTACCTTCAACGATTGGTCCAAAGTACAAGGAAGCGGATCGGGATATGCGGCTTATGCCGGCGACCAGATTTTCGTAGGCAGCGACGGTAAGGACTATACGTGGAATTTCAGCGATGTGATGCTGTCCACAACTTCCGAGACCAAAGGCTGGCCGCAAGTTAAAAGAAGCTCCGGCGTATTGGTGTCTCCCGCTTTTGAAACGGAAAACGGATTTACTTACACGATTACATTCAACGGGGACGGAGACGTTACATTAAATGGCAGCGACGGCGAAACAGTCACCGGTCCGTCACCGTTGACCTTCACGACCACGGCGACCAATTGTTCCGTAACTTTATCCAATCCCACAGAAACAACATATATCGAAAAAATAGTAATCAATGCATCTGCTCCCGCTGTGGTTACCTATCCCCTTCACATCACACTGCCGAATTCGGAAGAAGGGACGTTGCGCGTGCTCAATGGCGATACGGAAGTAACAGACGGAGAGAATGTTCCCGAAAACACTGTGCTGACCGTTGTTGCCGAACCGGCAGCGGGATATGAGTTGAACCGTATCTTGGTGAACGGTGTCGCTTTGGAAACCAACGTAAACACCTTCACTCTGACACAGGAGACCACGGTTGCCGCCGAATTCGAGAAAGCAGTATCGGCATACTGCACGTATGAGGGAAATACCAATAGCGCTCAACGGTTTGTTCGCAACATAGAAATGGTGGGTGGAGCCTCTCCTTTCTCATTACCGGTATACTCCGAGCCTCAACAACCGGTATATGCCGACAAGACCGACAATATATTCGTAGCCTATGCCGGTACCGAGATACAGCCTATCGTTCAATGGGAAGGTTACTATATGCACGGCTATTTCTACATCGACTATAACAAAGACTATCAATTTTCCTATACGGTCGATTCAAACGGTTATCCCACGGCCGACAGCGAAATCGTTTCCTATACATTTTATAATCCCAATCGCAGTGAGACAAGCGGGTTTAATAGTAAGGGAGACGTTTCAAGAAATAACAGCAAACTGAATTCTGTACCCTCGTTCACCTTGCCCGACGACCTCGCTCCCGGCGATTACCGCGTGCGCCTGAAAATAGACTGGAACCACCTAGACCCCTGCGGACACCCCGAGGAGGAAGACTATAAACTTACTATCGAAAGTGGCAACATCGTCGACTTCACTTTGCGTATCGTGGAACGTCCGGCCACCTACACGGTGACCTTGCCGGAGACGGTAGAGAACGGTACGCTGACCGTGATGAACGGCAGCGCAGCCCTTGTGCCCGGAGCAAACACGGTGGAAGAAAATTCGGAATTGACCATCACCGCCGAACCGGCCCAAGGATACCGGCTGGAATCGCTCACCGTCAACGGCAGCGCCTTCACGAGCGGAGATACCTATACGGTGACGGGAAATACGGAGATAGCCGTTTCATTTGCCGAGATTCCCGTTGTGACGCATATCATCACCTATTCGGTTAAGCAAGGCGAAGGAACTATCACCTTATCCAACCTCGAAGGAACCGAAACTTACCAGAGCGGAGCATCTCTGAGAGCGGACAAGTCATTTAAAATCACCTTCTCACCTGCCGAAGACTACACTGTGGAAAAGGTGATGTATGGTCCCACAAGTTTTGGTGCGATCATGGAGTTGACTTTGGACGAAAACAACAGTTACACGATGCCGGTCGAACAGTTCGTGGGCAACTACACGTTCGAGGCCTATTTCACGTACGATCCGGGAACCGGCATAGCAGAGAACGACCGAGAGGCTATATCTGCCCGCTATGCTAACGGTGTTCTCCATGTGGAGGGCGTGACGGAAGGCGAGTTTGAACTCTGCATATACAACCTCACGGGAAAACCGGTGAGAATGGCGACAGAGACGGTGGTCGACGTGGCCGACTTGGCAAAGGGTTGCTATCTCGTCAAGGTAACGACCGCAGAAGCCGAGGAAGTAGTGAAATTCATTAAGAAATAAGACAGGGGGAAAACTTCCCTTATGAACGAAGCCCGGCAGGAAAAATTTCCTGCCGGGCTTTGTCATTTTTTCACGATGTCCCGCCCGTTTCGTCCTACGGGGCATCACTCTTTATTTCATCGCCCTGTGGAATGTGGGGCTTCGAAAGGTGTCGTGAAATGTTACTTTGAATATTTTACCCTCCTCCTTTGCTGTGCCCCGTAGTATTACGGGTGCTTTGCACAGCAAAATATAGGGGAATACATTTATTGAGATTTACTGCCGATAAGAATGAATGTAGGGCTTTCTATATGGCATCGTATGACTTTGTGCCGTTTTTGAAAACGATGGCGCCACGAACACCTATTGCACAGCCTTCCGATTCCTCTCTCTTTTCTCCTTTGACTACTATGTTAATGGTATGTTTCCCTTCTTCCAAGTTCAAGATGTGGAAGATGTTTATGTTGCGGTGTTCTTGTTTGGCATAGTAGTAAAAGCAGTCTATCGTGCGTTTGAATATACCATCGACATATACGTCGGCTTTGCCTCCGTTTTTAACCCACCAGCCTTCGATAGAAGCTCCTGTTCCTTCGAAAGTGAACGTTATTTCATCGCCGGCTTGTTCGCTATATTTCACATAACCGTTTTCGGCATCCTGCCAATTCCCTTTCAAAGTCCAGCAACTGTCTTTGTCGGCATCGACGATGGCTGCGCGTTTGCTGTATACCAAGTTGGGGAACGCATCTTCCATAGGAAGGGCAACCGGTTCTTGCAGTACGATGGAGTAACTGTCTTCGGTTACTTTACCGCCATTTTCCACAATGAGTTTTTCGGCATAATCCGCAGTGCGTTCCACCGCTTTGTTGAAAGAGTAGTTGGTGTGAACGAACGGTTTGTCTCCGATTTTTTCGATGGCTTCTCTATACTCTTGGGGGAATGCGCTGAATCCTTTGATGATACCCAAAACAGCCAAAGCGTTGGACGGGTTGCAGTCGGAGTCTTGTCCGCAGCGGGTGGATATTTCCAATGTCCTGTTTATATCTCCTTCTCCATAAAGCAGTCCTATAACGATGTAGGCTCCGTTCAGTTTGGCATCGATATTGTATTTCGTGCCGGGGTTGCAAATGTTCGCGCGAGCCCACTTGTTTTCTAACATTTGCCAGCACTTAGTCCAGTCATTGGGATTTTCTTGGTGAAAAGCGATGACATCTTCAATGATTCTGCGATAGCCGCTTTCGGCCGGTAAAGAGAGCAATGCTTTTTCGATGACAGACCGGATATCGTTCTGCAAATAGGCTTCGCTATACAGCGAGGCTACGAATGCACCACCATACACACCGTCGCCGTAGTTCATGATATGACCCATATAATCGGCCATTTTGTTGGCCGTCTGCGGCATGCCGGGACACATGAACCCGATATAGTCGGCTTCGATTTGAAAGTCTATGTCATCGGCATGGAGGTTGAATTCGGGCTGTCCCGATTGGGGCGGAAATATGCTGTCGAAATAATTTTTGCGGGTCTGTACATTGGCGTGCCACAGTCTGAACCCGGCTGTTGCCAAAGCCTCTTGGTATTTTTTTTGTTCGGCTTGCATACCGTGTTTGTCCATTACGTCCATCAAAGTTAGCTGTACATACAAGTCGTCTTCCCACAAAGCATCTTTTACTCGGACGGGAGTCCAATGGATAGAATCTTCATACATCTTGCCCAATGCTTTGAATTCGGTAGGGAGTCCGTAGGATACTCCTATCATTTTACCTGCCCACCCACCGGCGATTTTGTCTTTCAAAGTGTAATATCAGCAAATGTCTGAATTCTGGTTCTTGCCTGATCGTAGCTTGTTGGCTGCACGCCATTAGGAAAAGAGGCATGAGTAACCCCAGTCCTTTTTTCATGGTATTCATCATAAATTTTAATGTGTTAAAAGTTTATGATAAAAAGACAGAAAGGTTTGTTAAAAGGATAGCTAAGATTGAAATATATATCATTTTTTAACTTTTTATATGATAGGTAGTCTCTTTTATGTGAAAATTTTTATGCGCCTTTCTACTTCGGATAGGGCTTGTTCATAGTCCGGTGAATAGAATTTCAGTATTTTATAGATACGCAGCGCCTCTTGATAGAAAGCCATAGCATTTTCAAGGCGTCCTTCTTCCTTGATTATATCGGCGAAATTCCTGCAACATTCTGCTTTTACCCGATAGGTGTCTTCGGTAAATCCTCCGACGAGGTATTTTTCGCAGATGTCTATTGCATCGATATATAACTCTTTCGCTTTCTGCAAGTCTCCCTTGTCAGTATAGCATTTTGCGGCTTCCAGATAGTCCGATGCCGTTTTAAAACGATGGGCGTTTTTCTTGGCGATTCTTATGTCTTCTATCGTTCGAGTTTCGTCGGTCTCATTGTTCTCTTCTTCACATTCTTCATACTCGCCGTCTTCGTCATCTTCCTCCATGTCCTCATAGCTTTCGTCTTCCTCATCTTCATCATCGTTGTAATCCTCCTCCTCATCTTCTTCGATAGCTCCGAATTTCAAAGCGATGTCGTAGTACTTTCTCGCCTTTCTGGCTTTTCCGGTATCTGCGAATGCTTCCGAAAGGCATAGCGCTACCGAACCTAATTCTTCGCCGCATTCTCCTGTTTTCCGGTAGATGGCGTTTAGTAATTCGTAGGCTTCGAGATAGAGCGTAATGGCTGTGTCGTATTCTTCGCATACATAAAGTACGATACCGAGTTTCTTCAATACGACTGCCATTTTGTCGATATGCGGGGGAGCCGGGCAGGCATTTATTTCCCGATAAAGTTTCAACGATTTTTCAAAACATTCGCGGGCGGGTTCGGCTGCTTCCAGATTGCAATGGATTTCGCCCAGACTGCAATAGGCTTCCGCTAAGTCGTCTCGATTGTCGTGCCCGTCGTTACAGAGAGATTCGTAAATCGATATGCACTCTCCGTATAGCTCATTTGCTCGGTTGTACTCTTCGTTTGCGCTGTAAATCAGTGTCATACAGTTGGTTATGTGGGCCGTCTCTTCTCGATAGTCGGAGTCTGGGGCATGCAGTTCCCTGAACATCGATAGTGCTTTTTCATAAGAAGGCACGGCTTGGGGTTTTTCCCAAAGCATATAGAGATCGCCCATGCGGCTCCATGTTCGTGCCATGTCGTAGCTCGTTTCGTTGTCGGTGAGCCTGCTGTATATGCTCAATGCTTGTTTGAACAGGGATTCGGCCCGGTCGTATTCCTCGGAGTCGAGGCGAGTATCTGCCCATGCATAAATCGAATCGGCGATGGATATTTTTAGATGTCCGCTTTTTTCGGCGGCTTTTGTATATAGCGTTACCGCTTTCTCGAACATCTCGCCGGCCCGGTCGTTTTCTCCCATATCGACCAGCAAATCTCCGAAGTCCCGGCAGACTTTGGCATGGTCGGCGGTGAAGGAGTATGGGGCTTGTGCGTGTTGCCTTTCGCGAATATCCAGTGCCTCTTTGAGGAACTTTTCCGCGTCGTCGTATTTCTCCTCGTGGCGGCAGATGACACCCAAGTTTTGGAGAACGGTGGCGATTGGGTGGTCGTAGACCGGTTCTTTCGTTTGCAATCGTCTGAATATGTCCAATGCTTGGCGGAATCCCTTCCTTGCCTCTTCGTTTTTGCCGAGCACATAGTTCAGCCCGCTCATTTCCATCTTTGCCGTGGCCAAGTCGGCACTATGAGCCAATGGCATGCGGGAGGCGAGATTCGCAGCCAATTGTAGGGATTTTTGCAAGGATTCTTCCGCCTTGTCGAGTTGGTCGAGCCGTGTATAAATCGAGCCTTCCCGATTTAAAATCGAGTACAGTTTGTACTCGTATATTCTCGGAAACTCTTTGTCCAACTCATCGAGTATGGCGTGCGCTTGGGCTATGTATAGCAGGGCTTCTTGGGAGTGGTCCGAAAATTGCAATGCCGTGGCCATATTGCAATAAATGTCGGCCAGAGCCGATCGGGAATCGGGGTCGTTGTCTTTGGCGAGGAGCTCGAATCGTATGCGTGCAGCCTCGTTGAACTCCGATAAGGCTTTGTTATATTCGTCCCGGTCGGAGTAAAGTGTTCCGAGGTTATTTTTGAGACGGGCTATATCGTCGTCATATATACCCGGTTCTTCCCGGTCGAGCCAATC
>ERZ840057.1585-NODE-1585-length-18262-cov-159.280551_pt1 | contig 18262 bp, 16 predicted proteins | sample MGYA00519907_ERZ840057 | MGnify/ENA primary metagenome ERZ840057 (study PRJEB31850, sample SAMEA3708862) | human gut metagenome | biome: human gut; feature: human-associated habitat; material: faeces | place: China | collected 2014 ...
TCATGTGTCATCTGCTTGCAGGAACTGATGAATCAGTCAGATATACACAGCTTCTGAGAGATGATGTGAGACGTGCACCTGCAGGAGATGGCTTTCATGTACTTTGGATGCACACCATGCCGTTTTTGCAGGATGCAGTGAAGGATGTGTTCAATTACAGTGATACAATCCATATCAGTGCAAGTGATTTTATAGCGGATGGTTTCAGAAGCATGGAGTCGGATGATCCTTACGAGGCACTTGCCGAAAAAATGGTTTACTGCATTTATAATGGCAGTGTGAACCAGAGAATAGAGGAGGCAAAGGAGCTTGCCGACACAGTTGGAGCAGATGGTGCTGTACTTTTTGCGCACTGGGGCTGTAAGAATACAATCGGTGCATCAAGCCTTATAAAGCGCTCACTCGAGAGGGAAGGACTCCCAACTATGGTTTTAGACGGAGACGGCTGCAACCCGGCCAATGCCAGTGACGGACAGATTTCCACAAGGCTTCAGGCCTTTGTGGAGATGCTTACAGACCAGGAACGTAATTAGAAATAATACACCGGTTATTGCGTGCGGTGTGTGGATATTTACTATAAACCAATTTCAGAAAGTGGAAAACAGATGATAAATTATGTTTGTAAATATGCTCCGGTAGAGCTGTTTAAGGGCTTTGGACAGGAATGTGCTGTGCTTGAGGAGATGCCGGAGAATTTTGATAAATCAGATAAGATAGCTCATGCGAATCTCTGCGGATTCGGCAAATCAGTCATACAGGCTGTGCTCGAGGGCAAGGTAGAGGAGCTTGTGCTAGTGAACTGCTGTGATTCAATGCGCAGAGTCTATGATATCATAGAGAATACAAAGAAATGCAAATTCCTGTATATGCTTGATCTGCCTCATGAGGATAACGAGTGTGAGAACATAAAATTTGCACAGTCAATTCTTCGTTTGAAGAATGCGTATGAGAGATATTCGAACAGGACATTCGACAGGGAGCTTTTTATAAAGTCCTTTGCAAAGCCTCAAGCTGAGCGCAAGCCTTACATAGGTCTTATGGGTGTGCATGTGAGCAGTATTCTTGAGAGGACAATACGTGAAAATATGCAGATGGATGTGGAAAATATGACATGCACATCCGGTAGAAATCTCATTGTTTTACAGAAAGATCTTAAAAATATGGATGATGAGACACTCTTTTTAGCATATGCAGAGAGCCTGCTCGGACAGATGCCATGCGCCAGAATGAACAATAATACAAGAAGAAACCAGCTCTTTTTAGATCCAAGTCTTAAGGGCATCATATATCACACGATAAAGTTCTGCGATTATTACGGCTTTGAGTATGCAAGCATAAAGAATAATGTTAAGGTGCCTCTTTTAAAGCTTGAGACGGATTTTACAAGCCAGAGTGCCGGGCAGCTTCTGACAAGAATACAGGCATTTGCAGAGACAATAGAGGGCTCAGATGACATGGACCCTACAAAAGGCATAAGCGAGGAGGCAAGAAGAAGGATGGAATCAGGAGTCTACTATGTAGCAGGAATTGACAGCGGCTCAACAAGCACAGATGTGGTGATACTGGATCAGGATGGGAAAATTAAATCGACAATGATTATTCCAACAGGTGGCGGCGCTATGATGAGCGCCGAAAAGAGTCTGGAGAAGGCTGTCGAAAAGGCCGGTATATCAAAGGATGATATTGTAAGGATTGTAACAACAGGATATGGACGTGCATACATCAACAGCGGCGATGACAGCATCACAGAGATTACATGCCATGCAAAGGGCGCGCATTACCTGAATCACAACGTGCGCACAGTTATTGACATAGGTGGACAGGATATAAAGGCAATCAGCATAGATGAAAACGGTGCGGTGAAGAATTTCCTGATGAACGATAAATGTGCGGCAGGAACCGGACGTTTTCTGGAGATGATGGCAAGGACACTCGGACTTTCACTCGAGGAGATGAGCACCATGGGACTTGAGTGGAAGGAAAACATTGTGATTTCAAGCATGTGTACAGTTTTTGCAGAGTCTGAGGTAGTATCGCTGGTGGCACAGAACAAGGCTGTTTCTGATATTATCCACGGACTAAACATGTCTGTAGCCTCAAAGGTAGGCGCACTTGCAGCAAGGCTTGGGCAGGACAATCCGGGAGAGTATATGATGACCGGCGGAGTGGCAAAGAACAAAGGCATCACAAATGCACTTGAAGAAAAGCTCGGCGCAAAGCTGTATATTTGCGATGAGGCACAGCTTTGCGGAGCGCTTGGTGCAGCACTTTTTGCATATGAGAAGTGCAGGGAGGCTTAATAGAGGTGCTTCATTTTACTCCATGATTTTACCGTCAATACTTATTGTTACAACCTGCCATGGTATGAATTTTCCGCTGTTTTGAAGAGCTCTTTTTGCTGCCATTTCCAGACCGCCACAGCAAGGGACTTCCATTCGGACAATAGTTACACTTTGAATGTTGTTATTTTGAATAATAGCAGTCAGCTTTTCACTATAATCCACCTGATCTAATTTAGGACAGCCAATTAAAGTTACCTTGTTTCGAATAAAATCCTGATGAAAGGCGGCATAAGCGTAAGCAGTACAATCAGCTGCGATTAAAAGCTTTGAGCCGTTAAAATATGGTGCATTAACAGGAGCCAGTTTAATCTGTACCGGCCAGTTTTGAAGCTTTGATCCTGAATCTGTGGCTGAAGTGGCTTTTACAGGCTCAGATGTTTCAGTTCGTCTGATCTGCATGATTTTAGATCCAGGACAGCCGGAGTGAGAGGATATTGCCCGGTTTTTGGCAGCTATTTTCTTCTGAGCTTCTTTTACGGCTTCTTCATCATATGCAGGAGCTTCTCTCTCCTCAAATGAGATGGCTCCGGTAGGGCATTCAGGGAGACAATCTCCTAGTCCGTCGCAGAAATGTTCTCTCACCAATTCTGCTTTTCCGTCAATGATATCAATGGCGCCTTCGTGGCAGGCAGATGCACAGGCACCACAGCCGTTACATTTTTCTTTATCAATCTTTATAATCTTTCTTATCATTTTTAACCTCCGTCAATAGTATTTAGCGTTTGTTTATGCTAGAATTATAGTATTATAAATACAACTAGTATGTTTGATTTCCAACAGGGAGGAACTATTTTGCAAAAATATTTACCAATCCTAAGAAACAGTCCATTTTTTAAAGGTCTAACTGATAACGAGATTTTATCCATATTGCATTGTGTAAACGCAACAACAATTTCTAAAAAGCGAGATTCTTATATTTTCAGAGCAGGTGATATTACCGAAGTAATGGGGATTGTGGTGTCCGGCTGCGTCCTCATTATTCAAGAAGACATCTGGGGACATCGGAATATTTTGTCAAAATGTCACGCAGGAGATTTTTTTGGTGAGCCGTATGCAGCAAGCCGGGGAGCTGTCTTAAATATCAGTGTGGTAGCAGATGAGGATTGTGAGATTATTCTCTTAAATGTCAAAAGACTTCTGATTACCTGTCCAACTGCATGTGAGCATCATCAGAAGCTGATCCGTAATCTGGTCAGTGTCCTGGCAAATAAGATACTGATTCTGAACGATAAGATCACACATGTTGGGAAGCGAACGACGAGAGATAAACTATTATCATATCTGTCGGCAGAATCTATCAGACATTCGTCGTTATCTTTTGATATTCCTTTTGATAGGCAGCAGCTGGCAGATTATCTTTGTATTGATCGTGCAGCAATGTCTACAGAGATATCAAAGTTACAAAAAGAGGGCTTTATAAAAACAAATCGAAATCATTTTGAATTAACTGTTTCTGATGATGCGGATTCACCCATTCCAGGACGGAAACGGTCGTGTGGGCAGATTGATTATGTTTAAGGAGTGCCTAAAATACAATATTATTCCGTTTATCATTGAGGACAATTTGAAGATGTTCTATTATCGTGGATTGAAGGAATGGGATAACGAAAAAGGATATCTGGATTATTTTATAATTGCATCATAACAAGTTCAATTTAGTCATTTATGCTTAAATGACTAAATTGAACTTGATTTTGATTAAATTAAATGATATAATTCAATTAAGTCATTTTGTTTAAAAGACAAAATTAAATTCGAAATGAGGCAATTAAAATGAAACAATTTGATTACATGGAAAAATGGAAAAAATTGCTTACACCACAAATTGTAAGTTATCTTACAACAATTCATGAGTACAAAGGTAAACAGCACTTGATTGCTGAACGTCATGCTGATGTACTGGAAAATCTCGTTGAGATAGCAAAGATTCAAAGTACAGAAAGCTCTAATAAAATTGAGGGTATTTATACTTCTGATGAACGATTAAAAAAAATTGTTTTGGATAAGACAATGCCCAAGACAAGAAATGAACGAGAAATAGCGGGATATAGGGATGTGCTCAACACAATACATGAGAATTTTCAACATATTCCGATTCGTGATACATTTATATTACAATTACATAGAGATTTATATAAATTCGAGAATGCCTCTTATGGAGGAAGATTCAAGACAGCTGATAATATTATTGAGGAAGAAGATGAAAGGGGCAATAAGTTTGTTAGGTTCAGACCATTACCTGCATGGGAGACGCCAGACGCAATCATTAATTTATGTACAGCTTATAATGAGGCAATCAACAAAGGCGAAGCAGACTCACTTTTGTTAATTCCCATGTTTATTATAGACTTCTTGTGCATCCATCCGTTTGATGACGGAAATGGAAGAATGAGCAGATTATTGACCTTATTATTGTTATATCAAAATGACTATATTGTTGGAAGATATATAAGTTTGGAAAAACTAATAGAGCGAACAAAGGATAGTTATTATGATGCTTTACAGTCAAGCTCGCAAGGCTGGATAGAAGATGAAAACAATTACGAGCATTTTGTAAAATATATACTGGGAATTATTACGGCTGCGTACCGGGAGTTTTTTGACAGGGCACATATTGTAGAAGAAAAGAAAGTACCAAAACCAGACAGAATAGAAGAATTGATAAAGAATCATTTAGGTACAATCACTAAAGCGGAGATTGTTAAAGAAGCGTCAGGAATAAGTACAACGACAGTGCAGCGGACACTAACAGATTTAGTCAAGGCAGAGAAGATAATAAAGATTGGAAATGGCCGTTATACAAAGTATAAATGGAACTGGGATAAGGAGACTTAAAAAAGTGATAACAGGTGAATTAAAAAATAAAATAGACAGTTTGTGGGAGATTTTCTGGACGGGAGGTCTTACAAACCCGTTAGATGTAATTGAACAGATGACATATCTCATGTTCATTCATGATTTAGATGTATCAGATAATACACATGCAAAAGAAAGTGCTATGCTTGGGCTTCCATACGAAAGTGTATTTGCAAAAGAGGTAAAAATTGGAGAGAGGACTATTGATGGAACACAGCTTAAGTGGTCTGTTTTCAGGGACTATCCAGCTGATAGAATGTATTCTGTAGTGCAGGAGATGGTATTTCCGTTTATCAAGAATCTGCATGCTGATAAAGATAGTGCTTTTTCAAAATATATGGATGATGCAATCTTCAAGCTGCCTACACCATTAATGCTTTCTAAAGTTGTGGATGCAATGGATGATTTATATACGCAGATGGCAAAGCTGAATGATTCAGATGCTAGGGGAGATGTGTATGAGTACCTTCTTTCAAAGCTGGCTACAGCAGGGGTAAATGGTCAGTTTAGGACACCGCGTCATATCATTAAAATGATGGTAGAACTAATGGATCCTAAAGCTGACGATGTAATCTGTGATCCAAGCTGTGGTACCGCAGGATTTCTGGTGGAAGCAGGAGAGTATCTGTGGGCTAATAAGAAAGATGAAATCTTTTATGACAAGCAGAAAAAAGATCATTTTATGAATCATATGTTTTACGGTTATGATATGGATAGAACGATGCTCCGTATTGGCGCTATGAATATGATGAATCATAGAGTAGAAAGTCCGTTTATAGAATACAGAGATAGTTTATCAGACCAGAATACAGATAAGGATAAATATTCACTGATTCTGGCAAATCCTCCTTTCAAGGGAAGCCTTGATGCAGATATCGTATCAGCAGATTTGTTAAAGGTGTGTAAAACAAAGAAAACAGAACTTCTTTTCTTAGCATTATTTGTTCGAATGCTTAAAGTAGGTGGTAGATGTGCCTGTATTGTTCCTGACGGAGTATTATTTGGTTCTTCAAAGGCACATAAGGATATACGAAAAGAAATTGTGGAAAATCAAAGACTTGAAGCAGTTATCTCAATGCCATCAGGAGTGTTCAAACCATATGCAGGAGTATCGACAGCTATCTTGATTTTTACAAAGACAGAGCATGGTGGAACAGATAATGTATGGTTCTATGATATGCAGGCAGATGGATTTAGTCTGGATGACAAGCGTTCTCCAATTGCTGATAATGATATTCCGGATATTATTGAAAGATTCCGCAATCGTGATGCTGAGTTAGATAGAAAACGTACAGATAAGTCATTCATGGTGCCTAAGCAGGAAATCGTTGATAATGTTTATGACCTTAGTATTAACAAGTATAAAGAAGTGGAGTATGTACCTGTGGAGTATCCGCCTACATCTGAGATTATGGCTAATATTCGTGAAATTGAGATTGAGATTGGGAACGAGATGGAAGAGTTGGAGAAACTATTATCACTTTAGCATTAACAAAAATTAAGGGGATATTTTATGAAAGAAAAGATTTTTGTGAAAAAGAATGTATTTACTTGTGTAATGTTTGGAGCTATTTTTTTATTTGTTTTGTATGAAAGCATAGCTAAGAATACAGATTTATCGATGTTAGCATTTTTTATTGCAATCCCGACTTTTTTCCTTTCTTTGATTAAATTAATTGTTGATATTGCAGAAGATATTAATGATAAAATAACAGCCTTCCTACAATCAGTAGAAAATTATAGTAATAATCTGATTGATTGGGAAATCTTAAGCCATATTAGAGAAAATGAAGGCGGAGATATAAATACATTGGTTGAGCAGTATTGTGCTAGTGATTCTACGAATGAGTGTGTCAAAGAGACTTTGATTCAATATCATAAGGCGAGAATTTCTAGAAAAAGAGTGCGAAAGATAAGAAGGTTCTTTTTATACATTTATTATGGTGTGTTTATGATATTGTTTGTTCTCCTTTTGCTCCATAGTGAATTGGCAGAAATTTGTATGTCTGGAGTATTTGAAAATATAGACTTAAATCTTTTTACTATATGGTCATTAATAATTATTTTATTAGAAATTATGATGAAAAGCATTTTTGAAGATTTTATGATTTATTGTTTGGATAAAAGGCTAGGAACGAATTTAGAGTGGTATTAGTTTAGTAGAAAGGATAAATACAAATTCGGATTTGTTGGGATGATGTAGATGGAATATATACTTAATGATGTTCTTGAAATAAAGAATGGAAAAAATCAAAAGGCGGTTGAAAATTCAGAAGGTCAATATCCAATTTATGGTAGTGGGGGAGTAATAGGGTATGCCGATGATTATATATGTGATGCGGATACAGTTGTTATAGGTCGGAAGGGGAGTATCAATAATCCAATTTATGTGTCTGAGCCATTCTGGAATGTTGATACAGCCTTTGGATTAGTTGCTAGGAGAGAAGTGTTACTTCCTAGATATTTGTTTTATTTTTGTAAGAAATTTGATTTTGAAAAATTGAATAAAACAGTTACTATACCAAGTTTAACTAAATCCGATTTGCTTAATATAAAAATAAAACTGCCAGATATTGATGAGCAGCAATTGGTTGTAGATAAACTTATAAGAATAGAATCAGTAATGGAGTTCAGAAAACAAGAATTAAATGTTTTAGACAACCTCATCAAAGCCCGATTTGTCGAATTGTTTGATGGAAAATATCCGGAGGATACGTTGCTTAATTTATGCAATATTGTTGATTATCGTGGGAAAACACCTGAAAAGGTTGAGCACGGTTTGCCATTCATTACAGCAAAAAACGTAAAGATGCACCATATGACTTTGGAACCAAGAGAATATATTTCTAAGGAAACTTATGATAAAGTGATGGTTAGAGGATTTCCAAAAGAAGGAGATGTTGTATTTACTACGGAAGCTCCACTTGGAAATGTTTGTAGAATTCCTCATTTTGATACAGAGTTTTATATTGGACAAAGAATTGTCACTATGCAGACTGATGCTCTAAATCCAACATATTTAGAGTATGCATTGTCGGATGAAGAATTTGTTAGAAAGTATATGGGCAAATCATCTGGCAGTACAGTTACTGGAATTAGGGTTAGGTTATTGCAACAGTTAACTATTCCTGTACCGGCAAGAACTCTTCAAGATGAGTTTTCGACATTTGTCAACCAAGTCGACAAATCAAAAGTTGCCGTGCAAAAAGCATTAGATGAAACACAGATGCTTTTTGACAGTTTGATGCAGAAATATTTTGCGTAATACAAAATTAATGAGGTGAATAAAAATGGCATTGCTGACAGTATATCATGGCGAATATCAAGTGGTTGAAAAACCAGAGATAAGAGCAAATAAAAACACAAAGGACTTCGGCACAGGCTTTTACTGTACAATCATAAAAGAACAGGCACAAAGATGGGCAAGACGTTACAACAAAAAAATTGTATCAATATATGATGTGAAGATTTTCTCAGAATTAAAAATTTGGAATTTAAAGAGATGACAGAGGAATGGCTTGATTTCATTGTAGCATGTAGAAGTGGACAAGCGCATGATTATGATATTGTGATTGGCGCTATGGCGGATGATCAGATTTATAACTATGTATCTGATTATATAGACGGAACTATTACCAGAGAACAGTTCTGGGTATTAGCGAAATTTAAATATCCAACACATCAGATAGTTTTTTGCACAGATGAGGCATTAAAATGTTTGAATTATAGAGGATTTGAGGAGATGCGATAGTGGCTGACCGGGAAAGAGAAAATAAAAAAGATAATGATTTATTTTTTACTTGCAGTCTAATCGAATACATTTCTCGTAAAACGAAAAATATTCGTGCTGATGTAGTGAATAAACTTGGAAAGACTAGAATTAGCAAGATTTATGAGCTTGCTGATGTATATCATTGCGATGATACTGACAGTGTTAGTGATTATTTTATTGATGACGCAAATATTCACATGGGAGAATTTGATAATTTATCTGATTGTGGCTACGCAGTGCCATCACATTGTGATATAGGAAAAGTGTACAAACGCTTGATAAAAATGGTTGCAGATGATGAAAAAATAGAAATTGTTGATGCACTGATAGAAGTGTACAGTTCGTTTATCAGTTCTAAGATAGATGATTACAATAGCAGCGTTTATTATGAAAATCCTAACTACATTTTGAAGGCTATAAGGAAAATAAGATGTTATAAAGAATATGGTTGTAGGATGTTGGTATCAGATGAGGAGAAACCAACATGGAAGAAAAAATTGTAATAGTATTGAACGAAATGTCAGAGTATTTATCAATTACTCAGATGAAAAAACTGCAAGAGGTGATTATTAAAACATTTGCTGAAAATGAAGCATCAAAAGTAAATATAAAGAATGAAGACTTTTTGAATATGTTTTTGGCAGCGAAGAGAATTGAGGGATGTTCGGAAAGAACGATTAATTACTATAGGGTGACAGTACAACATTTATTATCGTGTACTGAGAAAAATGTTCGGAAGATTACAACAGAGGAAATGCGGGAGTATTTAGCAAATTACCAGAAACGTAATAATTGCTCTAATGTAACCATTGATAATGTTCGTAGAAATATTTCAAGTTTCTTTTCGTGGTTGGAAGAGGAAGATTATATCTTAAAAAGTCCAATGAAAAGAATACATAAAATTAAAACGAAAAAGATTGTCAAGAATACCATCTCGGATGAAGAAATAGAAAAATTGCGTGACAGCTGTAAGGAAAAAAGAGATTTGGCTATGATTGATTTGTTGTATTCAACAGGAATCAGAGTGGGGGAACTGGTCAATCTTAATATAGATGATATAAATTTTGAAGGAAGAGAATGTGTTGTTTACGGAAAAGGAGACAAGGAGCGGAGAGTATATTTCGATGCAAAGACCAAGGTTCATTTAAAACAGTATCTCGAGAATAGATTTGATAATAACGAGGCTTTATTTGTGACTTTGGACGCACCATATGAAAGATTAAAAATCAGTGGCGTTGAGATAAGATTACGAAACATTGGAAGGACTTTAAACCTTGAAAGAATTCATCCACATAAGTTTCGAAGGACAATGGCAACAAGGGCAATTGATAAAGGAATGCCAATCGAGCAGGTGCAAAGGCTGTTAGGACATTCTCAAATAGATACTACTATGCAATATGCTATGGTGAATCAAAATAATGTTAAAACATCTCATCAAAAATATATAGCGTGATTGTAATATAAATTCGGATTTGTAGGGCTACGAGCCCGTAAGGGATGATGTAGATGGAAGATATTAAACGAGTTAAACTATCAGAAATAGTTGAATTAATAACGAAGGGAACGACGCCGACAACTCTTGGATATGAATTTCAAGATGAGGGTGTAAATTTCCTTAAGATAGAATGTTTTGATGAAAATGGCGGTTTTATTGAGAGTAAAGTTGCTCATATTTCAGAAGAATGTCACAAAAAAATGAAAAGATCACAGTTAAAAAATGGTGATATATTATTCTCTATTGCTGGAGCTATTGGGCGTGTGGCAATTGTTACAGAAGAGATGTTACCTGCAAATATTAATCAAGCGTTAGCAATTATCAGAATATCTGATGAACAAGTGTATTTGCCATATATCAAGCTTATACTTACTTCGCCAATAGTTATTGAACAGTTTGAAAGAAAAAAGCAGGGTGTTGCTCAGTTAAATCTGTCACTTAAAGACATTAATGAGATTTCAATTCCCTTGCCTAGTAAAGACAAACAAATAGAATTGGCAGAACTGTTTGATAAGGTTGTAGGAGTAATTTCAAAGAGAAATAAGGAATTATCTGCTTTAGATGACCTTATCAAAGCCCGATTTGTCGAGATGTTTGGAAACCCAGTTACTAATGAAAAAGGTTGGAAACAGAGGCAATTAGGTGAAATTACTACTAAAATTGGTTCTGGAGCAACTCCTAAAGGTGGTAAAGAGGCATATCAAGAAGAAGGAATTACGCTTATTCGAAGCATGAATGTACATAATGGGTTATTCGAATATAAAGAATTGGCACATATATCAGAAGAGCAGGCAGAAAAACTTGATAATGTAACTATAGAAGAAAATGATGTATTATTAAATATTACAGGTGCTTCGGTGGCTCGTTCATGCGTAGTTCCTAGTAAAATTTTGCCAGCAAGAGTAAACCAGCATGTTTGTATTATTAGATGTAATCAATGTATTGTACCAGAATTTTTAAATAAGCTTCTGATAGATGATAATTATCAAAGGCTACTTTGGAGTATTGCAGAGGCAGGAGCAACGAGAGAGGCAATAACTAAACAGCAGGTAGAAAGTTTGCAGATAATTATGCCACCAATCGAGTTGCAAGAACAGTTCGCCGACTTTGTCCACCAAGTCGACAAATCAAAAGTTACAGTGCAGAAAGCATTTGAATAGAAACAGTGGTTATAGGATTGTTTATGTGACGATATCTCGTTTGAAAGGAGAAATAATGTTCGGAAAAATAATATATTACGACAAAAAGGCAGTGGCTGAATATAAATCAGTTATTAGTGGAAAACCAAATCTTGAAATTGAAGAGTATGATGTATCTAATGATAAGGGAATAATTGCTGATTTAAAATTAGTTAGTGCTGATGTAAAAGCATCTAAATCATATAAAGCAAAGGTGCAAGAATCTGATTTATATGATTGTGATTTGTTTGAAAAAATGTTAATAGGACGAGATGACTATTTTGATTTCACGATTTCGTCAGATTACGATATTACTACAGTTCCAAATCGCTCAATTATTAAAATGGATGGATATATAGAAATTCCAGAAGATTTTGACATGATGAAAGTGATTGATGCATTTAAACCTTTTATTTTGAATATGAATCAATTTCAAGATATGGAAGAGGCTAGCAGAATGGCACTGCAAACATTTTTAGGTTCTGCAAATGCAGCAAAGATTCCTCTTGTGTTTGAGGGAGAAGATACATTGTTTTGTTCGAAAATATTTCAAGAAAATATGACTATTTCTTATGAAGAATTATCAGAAATAGATGAGAATATAACAATTTTGGCAAGAGTTACTTCACAGTTTGTAAGTAGTACAAAACCTTATTATGATCCTCTTAAAGATTTTATGGCATTGAACAGAATGATGAGAAAGTCTATGGGGGATAGAGGAAAAGAATTTAGTCCAATTTATGTGGATGATCAGTATAGAATGGTTGAGGTGCTTGCAATTTATAGATAAGGAGAGAGTATAGATTTGGATGCAAAAGAAAAAGGAGCAATGGGTGAGACTGTAGTATATAGAGAAATTGTTTCGATGCTTGGTGAGTTAGATTTTGAATGTAAGGTAATACAGAATGCAAGATTCCCATTTGAATCTGTGTATGGTGAGCGAGGGTATATAACAGCAGAGATAGACATCGTTGTATTTACACCTTATTTGATTTTTCTTTTTGAAGTGAAAAATGAAAAATACAAAAAGTTCGACTATAAGGAACCACTATGGAATTTGATGGATGATGAGCCAGTTTCTAATCCTATTGAACAGAATCATACACATAAGGAAGTGTTTTGTTCTGAACTTAAAATTCCTAGAGAACAGGTTATTACGGTTGAAGTTTTGCTGGAAAACGGATGTGTTCCCAATATGCCGTCAGTATATCCGAATGACTATGTGTTTTCATTAGATGATATAAAGAATAAACTTGTTTATTTGTTGGCAACAACCAGCGACGGGATACAAAAGATGGAGGTAATCTATAAACAATTTATAGATATGTTGAAAAAACATAATATCTCTGAAGAAGAACATATAAATCTTCTAAAAAGAACAGAGAAAATAGAAACCAGAATAAGGAATGTTATTGGATATATAAATTTGCATCGGACAGATGTGGTACATTGTACGTGCTGTAATGTTGGAAAATTATATTTTAAAGATAAGAATTATCGTTCAACAAATGAAAGTGAGAGAGCAAGTAAACATTTTTTCCTAGGGTGTTCTAACTATGGTAATAAAAAAATAAAATGTGAAGCTGGATTAATATATGTTGATAAAAATAAAGATTCGTCGTTATTTAAAGAAATAAAACCAGATTCGATTGCACATCGTAATAATTGGGGGATGAAAAAGTGACAAAGACAATATTAGATGAAATAGAGTCATTGAATTCTACTAATCAGAATTTATGTATTGAGCTAGAAAGTGTTAAAAAGGAGAATGAACAACTGAAAGAAGCCTTATCTGAAAGTAAAAGGAAAAATGATAATCAAGAAAAAAAGATTATGAATTGTTCAGCGGAAATAGAGCGAGTTAAGCGGTTAGAAGAGAAGCTTAGCTGCTTTAAAAAAATTTTTGGAAGAATATATTTCTTAAAGGATTAGTGATAATATGAGTATATCAGTAGATAATATTTCAGAAAAATATTTGATAATTTTAAAAAGATTACACCAGCGTTAGTTGCGCTTATAGTAACATTGTTTTTTCTGTTATTTCAAAGGTTAAAAATATTGGAGAAGAAAATTAGAGAAAATTTAAAAAATAAGTTTAAAAAGCTAAGCCCTTGTCAAAAAATATTGTGTTTCAACTTTTACATAGTGAAGATAAGACAGTTGTATTGGATAAGAATTCAGGTGATACAATATATTTGATAAATAATTGCTTTTTATACATGCCAGAACAAGTATTTACTCTGGGGAGGAATAATGAAATAATATTAACATTTGTTCCACATCAATGGTTGCTGGAATTATATAATGATGAGCCGAAGTTGTTTAATTAAACAAGAATAGTATATGAATGGGAGGTTTCTATGACCAACTTTGATTTTTTGAAACAAGAACCAAAATTCAATAGTTTCTCAGATGTGGCAATAGCCGCAGAGAAAGTCCTTAAGATAGACGAAGAATCCAGTGTGATTAACTGCCGTCGTGCCATGGAATTTGCTATCAAGTGGATGTATTCCGTAGACAAATCACTTGAGATGCCTTATCAGGACAATCTTATGAGCCTTATGAGCACAGAAGATTTTCATGATCTTGTGGATGATACTTTATGGAAACGTCTGAATTTAATTCGAAAGATTGGTAATAGAGCTGCGCACAATGGTAGAAAGATTACAGAGGACGAGGCAATTCTTTGTTTGCAGAATTTGTTTATTTTTATGGATTATGTGTCATACTGCTATTCTGATTTTTATAAAGAGAGACAGTATGATGTAAATCTGTTGAATGAAACATATGAAAATCCGGAGGTGATTAAATCTTCGGATACTGATGTGGATTTGCAGGCGTTAATTGCTGAAAATAAGGCTCTTAAGGAAGCGTTGACAGCTAAGCGTACGGAGCAACAGAAGACTTATGTTCCAAAACCTCTTGATTTATCAGAGTATAAGACAAGAAAAATTTATATTGATTCTATGTTGCTGGATGCTGACTGGATAGAAGGGCAAGACTGGATTAATGAAGTTGAACTTTCGGGAATGCCAAATAAATCAGAGGTGGGCTTCGCGGACTATGTGCTTTATGATGATAGTCATAAGCCTCTTGCTGTAGTTGAGGCGAAGCGAACATGTGTGGATGTGGCGAAAGGCAGGCAGCAGGCAAAGCTTTATGCTGACATATTAGAGAAAAAATATAAGAGAAGACCAGTGGTTTTTCTTACGAATGGTTTTGAGACGAGAATTATAGATAATCAGTATCCGGAGAGAAAGGTTGCGGCTATTTATTCAAAGAGAGATTTAGAAAAGCTCTTCAATCTTCAAAAAATGAAGACAAGTCTGAGACATATTTCAGTGGATAAGAATATTGCAGGACGCTATTATCAGGAAGCTGCAATTAAGGCTGCTTGTGATGCATTTGACAATCGCAATCGTAGGAAGGCACTTCTTGTAATGGCAACTGGTTCCGGTAAAACAAGAACTGTGATTGCATTATGTAGGGTACTTTTGGATGCGGGCTGGATTAGAAATATTTTGTTTCTTGCAGACCGTAATTCATTGGTTACACAGGCAAAAAGAAATTTTGTAAGTCTTTTGCCAGATTTATCCTGCTCAAATCTTGTTGAGGAGAAAGATAACTATACAGCGCATTGCATTTTTTCTACATATCAGACCATGATGAACTGTATTGATTCAGTCAGGGATGATAATGGTAAGTTATTTACTTGTGGACATTTTGATCTTGTAATCTGTGATGAAGCACATAGGTCTATTTACAACAAGTATAGGGATATTTTTAATTATTTTGATGCTCCGTTAGTAGGTCTTACAGCAACACCTAAGGATGAGATTGAAAAAAATACTTATGAAATATTTGATTTAGAAAATGGAGTGCCTACATATGGATATGAGCTGGCACAGGCTGTAAAAGATGGCTATCTTGTAGATTTTGTAACGGTTGAAAGCAAGACGAAATTCATTGAAGAAGGCATCGCTTATGATGAATTGTCGGATGAAGATAAGGCTGTTTATGAAGATACTTTTGAATTTGAAGATGGTAAACTGCCAGAGAGAATAGATTCGGCTGCTTTAAATACATGGGTATTTAATGAGGATACCATTAAACAGGTTCTTCATGTGCTGATGAGAGATGGACTTAAAGTGGATTATGGTCAGAAAATCGGTAAAACAATTATTTTTGCCAAAAATCATGATCATGCGGAGAAGATACTTGAAGTATTCAACAAGCAGTATCCTGAGCTTAGTAAAAATGGTCAGCCTTTTGCAAAAGTAATTGATAACTATATGACATATGCTCAGAGTGCAATAGATGAGTTCTCGGATGCTGACAAAATGCCACAAATTGCTATATCTGTAGATATGCTTGACACAGGTATTGATGTACCGGAAGTGTTGAACCTTGTATTTTTCAAAAAGGTAATGAGTAAGGCGAAGTTTTGGCAGATGATAGGACGTGGTACAAGACTGTGTCCTGGACTTATAGATGGAGAGGATAAGGACAAGTTTTACATCTTTGATTTTTGTGGAAACTTTGAATTTTTTCGTATGAATCAGGGAAGACCAACAGCAAATATGATTGCTTTACAGGGGGCGGTTTTTTCTCTTGAATTTGAAATTACATATAAACTTCAAAGCATTGAATATCAGATGGACAGACTTATTGCTTACAGGAACAAACTTGTTGACAAGATGACAGGCAAGGTGCAGGAGCTGAACCGTGAAAACTTTGCAGTAAGGCAGCATCTTAAGTATGTAGATACATATTCAGTGGAAAGTAATTATCAATCAATCACTTTTGAGGATACATTGATGGTTCGTGATGAGTTAGCACCGTTAATTCAGCCGGATGGAGATGAAGCAAGTGCGATTCGTTTTGATGCTTTGATGTATGGAATGGAATTGGCTTATCTTGCAGGAAAGGGATTTGGCAGACATAAAAGTGATCTTTTCAAAAAGGTAGAAGGTATTGCAAGTGTTGCAAATATTCCTGAAATTCAGGTACAGTCAGAACTTATTAATAAAATTCTTCATACTGATTATGTAGATAATGCTGGAATTGATGAGTTTGAGTATATCAGGGTTAGCCTCCGTAATCTTATGAAATATCTGCCTAAGGGAATTATAAAATATGATACAGACTTTACTGATGAAATATTATCGACAGAGTGGAATGAGTCAGAACTTGAAAATGATGAGTTAAAAAATTATAAGGCTAAAGTGAAATTTTATATTCGCCAGCATCAGGATAATATTGCAATTGCAAAACTTAAAACCAATCAGCCGTTGACGGAGGTGGATATAGAAAGTCTGGAGCAGATTCTTTGGAATGAACTAGGCTCAAAGGATGATTATGAAAAGGAATATGGACATAAACCATTGGGAGAGTTTGTGCGTGAGATTGTAGGACTTGATATGAATGCTGCAAAGGCAGCGTTTTCGGAGTTTTTAAATGATACAAATCTTGACAGCAGACAGATATATTTTGTGAATCAGATTGTCGAATACATTGTGCATAATGGAATTATGAAAGACTTGTCGGTGCTTAAGGAGTCTCCTTTTACTGATAGGGGAAGTGTAGTTGAAATATTTACAGATATGACACTGTGGATGAATATCAAGAAAGTTATTGACCAGATTAATGCTAATGCAGTGGCGTAATAAGTGCATAGAAACTTAAAAAATTAATGAGGAGATAAAAGAATATTATGACTGAAATTGCTCTGATAACAGGGAGGAGCGAATGATAGAATAGTTACAACAAAAAGCAGGAATGAAGAATATGAAAGAACTATAACAAAATAATATTAAAAAAGAACCTGGTGCAAAAAGTAATGACCAAAGAGTGATAATTAAATCATATAGACAGGGGATAGCAACAGCAGGTTGCTTTACATTGGGAAAAGTATTTCCAACATATCCGTGAGAAGTATGACAGTATTTACAAAGTACAAATGTCTAGTATTACACCTCATGTTTGCAGACACACCTTCTGCTCTAATATGGCAAAATCTGGTATGAACCCAAAAACATTACAATATATTAGGGGACATTCAGATATAGGAGTTACCCTTAATACATATACCCATTTACAGTTTGAGGATGCCTTAGAAGAGATGAAAAAGGTTGTGGGCTAAAAGGTTTAAAAATAGCCCGGTATTTAGCCCAAACGAAGGAAAAGTTATGCAAAGTTATTCCGAAATATGCTAAAAATGTGAACAAAAAAACTATTATAGAAATATTGCAGAATTGTTGCAAGTGCCGAAAATGCAGTAAAATCAAGCATTTAGAGAGGTTTTAGATACATGATTAAAATATTATTCATCTGACACGGCAGAATCCGTACTTTTGTATGAAGGGGCTTAAAATCAAGGCTTTTGGGGAATGAGAATGGTATTTGTACCCCCCCATTGTACCCCCCCTATTTTGCGCGAGTGTACCGCGACAACCTAAAATCAAAGCTTTCGGGTTGGAATTTGTTAACCGGACTGTCCTCGATAAAAATGAATATGATTTGTGGTGAAAGAAGTTCCTGCGGGGAGCAGATGGACCGATTTTGAGACGGAATGATTCTGTAATTCCGTCACTTCATGGGAGATAAATGTTATAGTGAA
>ERZ840057.1592-NODE-1592-length-18208-cov-13.489616_pt1 | contig 18208 bp, 34 predicted proteins | sample MGYA00519907_ERZ840057 | MGnify/ENA primary metagenome ERZ840057 (study PRJEB31850, sample SAMEA3708862) | human gut metagenome | biome: human gut; feature: human-associated habitat; material: faeces | place: China | collected 2014 ...
TTATAAAAATAAAAAAGAGAATTAGAGAAAAACAAATCTGTAATTCTCTTATATATTATTTTTTTTATTCTATAAAATCTTAAATGTTTATTTTACTAAAAATATTCAAAATTAATTATATCAATTTCGTGTATGTATTACCAAAACATATATATACATAAATCATCTAATGAAAGCTATTTTTTGACCAACATTTATCTAAATATGTAAATAATTAAATATCAAATTAATTTATGAAGTGTGACTTTGATGTCACACTTCAAAAGCTAAAAAGGCTAAGACATCGTAGTCGTTGCTCTTACTGTAGAAGTAGTCGATGTAATCAGCATTAAGATGGACATAGTACTCTTTGATACTTGAGTACTCTCTACTACTCCAATAAACGTTGTTAGCGAAACCACTACCAACCAATGCAGTTCTCTTTTCATTTATAATAGTTTTATTTGCATAAATCTGATACAATTCTCCAATTGAAGGTAGATACCAGTCACCTGGTTTCGTACCAGGTGTTGAATATGCAACACAGCAACATGCTGGTGCACAATAACCTTCACCTGTATTATTATCCACTTTGCCACTAGTTTTATCTTGATTTATTGCTTTAGATACACATTGCTTTGTATTCCACTTACCACCAATATACGATCTTTTATCAGTTCCACCTTTTACATTACCTACTGTAGTACCATAATTACCAAAATACATAAGTTGTGCTTCTTTACTTCCAGTTGCAGGTGTATTATAATTCATGTAATTTAAAGAAACAAACCTTGCTGTTTCAACACCACCTTCTGAGTCATCTCCTTTTTCAAAATTTTCATAAACAATAGGAATTACACAAATTGCAATAGGAGTGTTATTTACACCGTTAGTCTATGCATCAAGTGTTAATTTATTATCATTAGTTGAATAAAGAACATCACCAATCTTTAATTCATAAGTCTACTAAATTTTAAATATAGGTGTATTCTTATAACTAAATGTAATTAATCTATCCTATGTACAAGTATTTAAACTAAATTTAATTGGAGCTCCAGTATTATCATTTTGTATTAAATAAGCTTTTGCAGAACAACCAACAGTATCTGAGTCTAATGTAGTTACCTATGTAGTTATAATAGACGATAATTTATTAGTAAATATTTTATTTATATCTTCATATCCAAGATAAACCTATCTTTTTGTACCTTCATATTCTAACTTATAATCATACATTATTGCTATTCCATTCCCTGTATCAAATCCGAATTCAATTACAAGTAAACTACTATCCGTTATAGCATCATTATGATTGTTTAAAATAAATGTTTGAGGACAATTATTAAGTTTTTTATAATTACTTGTTGTACTTGCTTTATTTAAAAGAGACGTATTCGTAGTATTTAGCGATGGATTTTCGCAATCTATAATAGATGAGTCTTTCTTTGTTGTTTGTAAGTCGAGACCATAATATTTTTCGGTTTCCATAATATATAAATTATCTATAAATTTATATATCTACGTTAAAAAATGAAATACTGCAAATTAAATTACATAATTATTAAGTGTAATGATTCCAATTAGCCATACCATCATCTACCATAGTATGTACTGGTGAAATTACACCAGTACATACTAATTTATTATTTTCTTTTGTAAATATATATATACGATTTTCTAAATCTTTACAAACTTCATTTAAATTTATAACATTTCCATTTATATCATTACATACATTATTTAAATCAATGACATTATATGTATTATACTTATTATAAAAATGATTATCTTTATAATGTGATTTTGATAAGTTTAATTCATTATATAATACTTCAAAAGTTTTTATTGTTTCTATCTATATATCTTTAGGATGATATGTAAGTGCTATTAAATTATTCATAGTAAACTAATATGTACCTGATGGGACCTAATATTTTTTATATGTTTTACCTGAATTTATAATACTATTTGCAATATCTACATCTGTTTTATTATTATATTTTTCATCTATATTATATATTACGACAAAATATAAATCGAATGTTCCAAACTATTTATCTTTAAATGTACTATTTAATGCATCTGTTTCTATCTCTGAATTATAATAGCTATCATTTTTATCACCATAACAATGTATGTACTAAAACCAATAACTATTATATGTAGAAGCCTAAAAACTCTAATAATAATCATACTGACCGATATAATTGTTCTAATTAAGTTCTTTACCAAAATTAATTACACCAATTTTTACATATTTATTATCTTTAATCGTATATACATATATGTCTGTATTTTTTTCTAATCCTTTAAATTTTAGAGTTGAAGAATTATAATCATATACGTTAAGTCCAGTCCAATCTTCTATATAAACATTATTATATGTACGACCTAAGTCTTTTGCTGATAAGTTTGCTTGCACTGGTTTTATTTGATACAATGTTTCATCATCTGATGTATAATTATTTAACTCACCTATATTATCAGCTTTTATTGCATCATAACTTCCAAAATATTCTCGCCAACATGTTACAATTCTACCATTACTAATATCTGTATTATTATCACCACGTAATGGTACAATTTTACTATATGAAATTGTATCTTTAATAGCTGCACTTGTACCAATATCAGAATCAAACAAATATATAATATATCCTTCATCTGTTTTATAATTTTGTAAATTTTCTAAAGCACAAATATAAATTGTTGCTTTATATTTAATATTATCCATATATTTAACTTTCATAAAAGTTATATTATTATATTTAAATACAATAGTCTAGTTTAAGTCTATAGTTTCTGGCTTAGTTATCTACATAACAGCAGATGTTCCTTTTTCTGCACCATAGCCGTTAAACATAATAGAACACTTATAATTATTATCATCTGCAGAAAATAACGTATTATAATATTCCTCAGTATTTGTAAGATTTCCTACAATATTATTATTGTTATTTAATCCAAAGAATAACATATGTTCAGAAGTATTTGTATTCTTAAATACAAAATTAGTACTCCTAATATTATCTCCTCCAAATATATAATAATAAGAATTATTTAATATATTAAATTTTACGATATTATTTTCAAATTTACGTTCAAGTACACATGGTCAATCCACAAATGTTACACCATCCTATATAACATTCATTTTTATATTATGTGATATAGCAAAGTTTTTAATATTAAATGTTATTGTTGTATTTCTTTCTGAACCGGTATTTGCCTAACATGTAATAACAGGAACAATTATTTTAGAATAATCAGGGAAATTAGTAGAATTTAATGGTAACTTCAATTGATCTGTTACCTATAATGGACTTTTAAATTCAACACTACACCAATTATCACCATTATTTGTAAATGAAAAACTTAAATTAGTTGAATCATAACTAATAGGAGTATTTTTATCTGTTTCTGTAACAGCAATTACATAATTTGCATCACAATAACTCACTTCACCACTCTCAAGTGTAATAGTAGGATCCATATTTTCATAACTTTGATTTAGAACAGCATTATATGTTGTGTCTTCATCTTCTTCAAGTAAAACTGGTTCCTCATCATCTGGTGGTGTAATTGTACCATCACCTAATATTAATAATATAGATGTTAAAGTTCCAGCCTACTATGATGTTTCAGATCCATCAACTATTGTAGATGGCGGTGTAACAATACCTCCACCACCTCCACCTGTAACTTCCTATAAATCATCTTTATTAAATTTATTATTTGTTGTTGCATTCTCACCAATAGTAGACTATGATGTACTCATATCAGTATTATATGTATTATCATTATTAATAAGATTACTTTCTTCCATAAATTAAAATATTCGTATATGATATTTCATTATTTATTTTAAGCGATAAAGGGATGTAGAATTTTGTAATAATCTACATCCCTTATTCTCTCACTTCATATTCAATATATCTAAAATATGTTCTGTTATAATGTCAGTTGCTTCTGTTGTTTTAACAGTAGTATATTCGATATTATGTTTTTCCAAAATATCTTTCAATTCTTGATCTGCTTCTTTTGCCTATTCAAGTGTATGAATTCTTCCATTTTGATTATATTCAGTGTCTCTATCAATAAAATATGTAATATTATGAAATGTATTAAATTGCTCTATTACAAAATCTTCAAAATATTTACTTTTAAATTTAGAATAATAAATTGATAAAATTAATGGACTATCTGATATAACTACCTATACTTTATGATTCAATCTCCATACACGATGATATTGTTTTCCAAACATATAAATCTAATCATCCATTGTTGAATAACTTCCTTCCCAAACTCTGTCTTTTGCATATTCCAATGACTGCTCACAATCAACTCCTTTCATTTTTAATTTGTAAAAAATTCCGCTTGCAATAGTTGATTTTCCAGCGCATGCACCAGCAATCAGATTAATAATAATTGTGTCGTCGTACTACATAATTTATTTTTTAATATATTTTTCAATAAACATTTTATCATTAGTTAAAAAATATGTTGATGTAGATGCATCTGATAATAATGCTTTAAAAAAATAAAAAGTATCAAATTTTATACATTTTACTTCTGTAATATCATACATTATTTTTATATGTGATATATTAATTAAATCATTTGCACCATTACATAGCAAATTACGTATATCAGCCATTATAATTGAATTATCTACATATTTTCCTAATTCCTTATAATTGTATAATGCATCAATAGATAAATCATGTTTATCTAACAATGATAATAAATCTTTTACATTTCCTGATATACCTTTAACTCTGATTAATATATTATCTGTATCCTTCTTTTTAAATTTTATCATTTTGCAAACATTTTAATAACAGGTTCAAAAATCTCTACTACCTTATCCCAGTTTACATATGGTCTTCTTGATTTTCCATATACTAAAGGACATCCAACATTTCTGTCATCAATAGAAAATGGTGCATATGCTTTAGGTGAATCTGTCCATTTTTCTTGTTCAGGATCTTTACTGATACCATATAATTTAATTCCTTTTTCTTTACACCATGCGACCGCTTCATCCAATGAATCACCACTTCTCATAGTATCGAGAATAATTCCTACATTATATTCATCAACCCATCGCTTTAATGTTTCAACACAACCTTCTGCTTCTTTACCAATATCAGGATATTCATGTTGAACCATTGTTCCATCAAAATCAACACATACAGTAATAGACGGTTTAATTTTCATCATCCCGTCATCTTTCAATCCTGTTTCATGGAAAGCTCCTATATTATCTTGAATTTCCTGCATTTCTCTTTTAATATCTTTAAAAATTTCAGTCATTAAATAATAACATTTTATTTTTTATATTTTATATAAAAAAATAAGGAAATAGTTTATTACCATTTCCTTATTGTACAGCCGTCTATACTAATTCCCTATTTATCTAATAAAAAGTCCACCCTGGTTTTTGCTTTAAGAATACATCCACATTTATCACATATACCATGATTATAATGCTCACATTTTTTACATATAGTCATTCTCTTTTTAGAAAGTCGAGATTCTTTAAATGTTATAATATCAAATAACCATTTTAAATAGCCTTCTATAATATATAATATATGTTGTAAAAACATAATTACAAAAGATAATATATTATTCATCATTATGTATTCTTTTTTATATTTATTATTTAGAACACTTTAGTAATATAATCCCTTGATAAATCTCTTAATTTTTCTATCAATTTTATTTTTTCATCCTTACCTATATTGTCAAACTTACAATTAAATTTATTAACATCACATTCAAAATCAGATGAGTATGCAAATTCATTCAAACCTAAATTTGTTAACAAATATAAATGGGCGACAAATCTGCCTGATTCAAATTTTATAACAATTTTTATTTTCTTCCTGTTATACTTTACAAATTCACTGTAATAATCTGTATATGTACGACTTTCTGTTAAAATATGTAATCTATTAATCATAATTTAATATTATTATCATTGTCATTATAATTATCTTTATCTTTATTTTTATTTTTCTTCAACCGTTTATTACGTAATAATTCTTCATATCTTATATCTTCATCTATCGCATTAATAAGGTTATCTATTATACGTCGTGGTATGGAGAATAATAAAAAACATGCTGCAATTAATGGCCAAAAAATAATACTCATTACAATTGTTGAATATCCATCACCTTGACATACTGATTGCTTATAGTCTTTTCGAACATCTAGAAAATTGTATTTATAGCCAATTCCGAATATTGTAATACCAAAAGCAATATACAATGCTATAAACATAATAATGTATATAAATGTCATCATAATTTAAATCGTTTAATATTTTACCTTTTATTAATTATTCTATAATTAGAAAAATGTCTTATTTATTAGTTATGAAATTTATTATAAATTACTTTTTGTATATCCCGTTTAAATTTCATATATTGTTCCTATAACTCAAATATCATAGCATCTAATTTATCTTTTTCATCTTTTGTATATTCAGAATAACGCATATAATATTCAAAATGATAATTATTAAATTTTGTTTTTATAATATTATATTTTACAAGATAATAATTAAATAATTCTAATGCATAATAATTATAATGAGACCTTATCATTTTCATAAATACAATAATTTTTTTCATTTCAGATAATGATGTAATTTCATTTAAACTATCTATTGATACATTTTCATTTTTTACATATTCATATACTGCATTTAATCTCGCTCTCAATTCTGCTTTATTAAATAAATAACAGCAAGATAGAGCTTTATCTAAATGTATACTACCAATTAAATATATAAATGGACAATTATCAGATTCTTTATCATTATCTGGTAATCTATTTTTATTAGACTATAATACGTCTACATATTCTTTAGCATAACTTTCTCTTATATGCAAAAATTCATGTTTGCATGAACTTCTTAATAACTCCATATTATCTTTTATTCTACCAGCATTTAATTCAATAACAATTTTATCTTTTGCTTTCTATCTAGACCATACAGCAGCATATGTTTGGTTTTTTTCATCATATGCAATACGAAGATATATAGGATATTTTATTTTTTCATTATCTAATTTATTACATATTGATGTATTATTATCAAAATTATATCCTGTATATATTTCAATAAAATCATTTTTCAATTCAACATTATCTTTATTATCAAAATACAATTTTTCTATTACATCAATTACTTTATCAAATACATTACTTACATGATAACTTTCTTCTAACCAATATGCTTCTTGCATATCATCAATATTATTTTCTTTATTAAATGTTCTATTTAACTATTGTTCATATGTATAAAAATGTCTAGTATTTTCATATAACTACATATCTTTTGAATATAATAAATTAATTAATTTATATATATATTGATTCATTTTTAATCGATATTAATTTCCGTATTTATTTTACTAATTTATACTAAATGAATTTCATATATTAAACAAATTATGTATCTTTGCAATATCAGTTTTAAACACAAATATTAATTTTTAAATAAAAAGAATTATGCCAAGTTATAAGAATGGTAATTACATTGTAACAATTTTGAGTGATGGAACTAAGATACGTCGAACAGATGCAGACTCATTTATTCCTGCATTTAATGAGTCATGTGATTGTAAATTAACAGATAAGTGCAGAGAGATGTGCCAGTTTTGTTATGAGGGTTGTTCACCAGAAGGGAAACACGGTGACTTGTTTTCATATCCTTTTATTAATACTCTTCATCCATATACAGAGATTGCTCTTAATGGTAATGATCTTGATCACCCAGATCTTGTCAAATTCCTTGAATTTTTGAAAAAGAAAAAGGTGTATGCAAACATTACTGTTAATCAAAATCAGTTCTTGAGAAACTATGATAAATTGAAAACATGGTCTGAACATAAGTATGTTTATGGTATTGGTGTTTCTTTGATTCATCCTACAGATGAACTTATTGAAAAGATGAATAGTATTCCTAATACTGTTCTACATACTATTGTTGGAATTCTAAAAGAATCTGATATTCAAAAACTTCGTGATCATGATTTGAAAGTATTGCTCCTTGGATATAAGGATTTGCAGCGTGGTATTAATTACCATAAGCAACATGATGAATTCATTAAGAATAATACAAAATATCTTTTTGATAATCTTGATGAGATTAAGTCATATTTCAAGGTTTTGAGCTTTGATAATCTTGCAATTGAGCAGCTTAAAGTACAGCGTATTCTTTCATCAGAGGAATGGGATGAATTCTATATGGGTGATGACGGAGGTTATACATTCTATATTGATATGGTAAAAGGTGAATTTGCAAAGAATTCAATTTCAAAAGAGCGATTTCCTATTGGTGATAAGACAATGGATGAAATGTTTCATTTTATTCAAAACAAATATAACAAGAAATAATATAACATATTATGAAAGTACAAATTAGACGAGGTGTATTTGAAACAAATTCAAGTTCCGTACATACATTAACTATATGTTTGGAACCAGTAAATATTAAAAAATATGCAGGTATGACATTTAAACTTGGTATACCATGGGATAAACGTCAAACAAATGATAAACTTCAGGAACGTCTTGATTCATTGTTTAATTACATGACAATGAATGATTCATTAACAAATTTCATTTATTGCAAAAACCGTATTAATAAGGTAATTTCAAAATATGAAATTAAGTTTGATTACCTTATTGATGAAAATGGTGAATATGAATCAAGTGGGTGGGGTGAAGATGTATTGGATAATATTTTCAATAATAATGTTGATGATGAAACATTTGAAAAATATCTTTTAGGATATATTTTTAACAATAAATCATCATGTCAATGTTTTGATAATAATTATTTTAGCAGTGATAATGATCTTCCACAAGGTTCTAAATATAAAAATTTTTATGAATATTGTTAAATATGAAAATACAAATTAGGAGAGGAGTATTTGAAACCAATTCAAGTTCTACTCATAGTTTGCAAATTACTAAGGGTTCTATAGATTCAGTTAGAGATAATATATTCAAAGCTATTATAGAGCAATATAAGGAAAACATTGATAATGATATGTTTAATCCTTTACTTTGTATTGATAAAGAAAATAAAACATTTACACTTACAGGCATATATTTTGAAAATGGTGATGAATGTGGAAATGTTTATTATATTATCTCAAACTGGATTGCAAAACTTCAGTATATTGCAATGGCATTAAATGAAAATGCATATTATATAGAAGATTATAATAGAGATGCATATGGTTCAACTTATTTTGAAAATGAATATCATGATACATTGCTAACAGATACTAAAGTATATGCAAGATTTGTTGAACGAATTAAAGAATATACAAAAAGTAAAGGTTATGATATTGTACATGTAATCAATAATCTTGAACATGGTGTATATACAGAAACAATAGAAAATACAGATACACATGTAAAATATTTTTCTGAACATGGTAATAATAAATGGATTACTGTAGATGAGTTCGATAAATTTTTTGATGACGTAATGAAAGATGAAAATATTATTACATTTCAAGATATTGCATATGCACCTTATAATAAGCCAAAAATTTATATTTTGTAATATATGAAAATTCAGATTAGAGAAGGCGTATTTGAAACGAATTCAAGTTCTACACATTCATTAGCATTATTTAATGGTAGTGATTGGCAAGCATTTAAAGAAGGAAAAATGGTTATTGAAAATGGACCATCAGCAGACAAACTTATTAATGTAAAAGATGTTCCAAAAGATCAATTAATTTATGATCCTAATAATGTAGATGAAGATATTTGGTTCGATGACTATGATTATATTCCTTATGAAGTATGGAAGGATATTTATCATTATGCAGATGAAGGTTGGGATACTATTACAGAAGTTGTAAAAGACTCTAATGGCGTTGATTCTACTATTGTTGTTTCTACATATCAACCATGTTAATCTATTAATTTTTAAAAATAAAGTAAATGAAAGTACAAATTAGACAAAGTGTATTTGAAACAAATTCAAGTTCTACACATGCAATTTCTATTATTAAGAAATCAAATATTACTGAATATCCAGATGCGGTAAGATTTAATAAAGGTAATTTTGGATGGGATTTTGAAATTTATTTCAATACATCAGATAAAGCATCATATCTATGGGAAGCTATTATTGGATATTATTGGAAAAATATCGATAAGGTTAAAGAATGTATGCAAGCAATTAAAGAAACACTTGCAAAATATGGAATTAAAGCCGTATTTGTTTATGATGATATTTCTATGCATACTCATACATATGATAATGGTGACACATATACTTACATAGTATGTAAGAATGCAGAAGGTGAAAAAGATGATGGTTATATTGACCATACAGAAGACCTTGGTGATTTTATTGAGTCAACAGTATTTAATGAAACTAGACTTTTGAATTATTTGTTTGATTATAACAGTTATGTATCAACAGGTAATGATAATAGTGATGAGGAGGTAGAAACACCGGATTTTGGTTCTTCTTGGGATTTTGATAAAGGTAATTAAAAATTAAGATAAATTTAATAAAATGAAAGTATCTGTAAGACAAGGTGTATTTGAAACCAATTCAAGTTCTGTCCATACACTTACTATGTGTTCTGATTCAGAATATAAGAAGTGGGAAAATGGTGAACTTCTATATGGCAAATATAGTGAGGTTTTCATTACAAGAGAAGAGTATGAAGCAAATCAAGAGAAATATGATTCAGATGATGATTATAAATCATATGATGATTATTTTAATGATTATGATATGGAAACATATGATGAATCATATAAAACACCAGGAGGCGAAATTGTTCATGCATTTGGACGATATGGTTATGATAGTTAATTAAATAAAATGAGATATAACATCCAATAGTTATATCTCATTTTTATACCATATTCACTCTGTATCGCATTATAATTATTAAAATATAGAAATATATAGTTTGATATACATTAATCAAAATATGAGCACAAATAAATATAAAAAATAAATTATAAATTAATTTATGAATAGTAAAAAACTTTATGAAAGTATTATAACTTCCATTGCAAAATCTGTTAAAACAAAAATTAATGAAAGTTATAGCAGTAGTTCAGATTCTTACGCTGAAACAATAGATACAGAAGGTGAAAAATTAACAATGGTTATTGGCGATCCTTGTTATATTTTAGATGATGATATTTATGAAAATTGTTGGGGACCTGATTATGAAGATGGTATAATTACGGATGATAATAATATTATCGGTTTTGTTCATGGAACTGCGTTTGGGGATGGTTCATATAATTCAATGTCTGGTAAAACATATGTAGATGATGCAGGAGCTTTAGGTATTTTTGATTCTTCATATTGTAAGGATATTGAGGAACTTAGAAATGATAAAAATGTAACAGTTATTGATGTAGATGATGCAGATTCTCACACTATAAAGTTATCATATGAAGATGGAACATTCTCATTTTATATTGATAATGATAATGTAGAAGAAATATATACAGGAGATTCACAAGAAGATGATGAATATGATGAGGAAACTGATTCTGATGATTATTTGTATGATGAAAATGATGAAGAAGAATTATATTAATATATAAAATTAAAGGATTGAGAATATTCACTTCTCAATCCTTTTTTTAACTTCTTTTATAAAATCACAATACTTATATAATTTATTACATACGCAATCATCTGACATCATATAATTTACGCATGATTCACATGGTGATTTAAATATTTCTTTTAATAATTCTTCTTTAACAATATTTTTTCCATATTCAACACCACGTCTAAAAATAAGCTCATACTTATTTTTTTCTAATTGATCTAAATTAGGAAATTGCTCATCTAATTCTTTATCTATCGCTTCTTCATCAGCAGATTTTTCATCTTTAACTCTTATTATATTAAAATGAACTTTACCTACTTCATTTTCTGTTGGTCTTGAAGAACCTGTAAATGATATATTATATTCTCTCTGATATTCTGGATCCCATACAACTAATTTTGCGTTATCCCATTCATTATCATTATATATCATTGCAATATCCTTCAACCAATGCATACTTGGATATTTATATAAACTCATATATTAAATTACTTATTTTCTTTTTCTACTTTTCTAATTAACTTATGTATTTCACTAGTAATAGAAATTATTTGTTCATTAGAAAACTTATATGTTTTTTGAAGATAATTACCAAAATCTTTAAATTCTTTTGGTTCTTCTAATACATTCATATCTACTATCATAACTTTATCTCTGTTTCTTCTAATGCTTTATTATATAGATATAAAGACTCATACATATCTTTATAATATATACGTTTTACTATTACAGATACAAAATAAATTGTACGTGTTTCTGTATAACCACCATATATATATGGAATTACATCTGCATATACAATTTCATTTAAATATTTTCCATTATTCTCATTATTGGACATTATTTTTTGAATAACATTTGTTAGATGTTTAACTCCATCGTTATGTGAATACGAGTGTCCTGTAATATATGTTAAATATCTAATTTCTGTTTCTCTTTCAATATTTTTATTTTTAAACTTTATCATATATAATTTGTATTTAAATAATTAAAAAAAGTTTATATAAGAAGAAAAGGTTTAAAGAATATTCGCTAACATTCTTTAAACCTTTATAAAATACAGTAGGAAATATTTAATCTACATCAATATAGAAATCTCTATTACAAGTAACACAATGTGCATGTTCTTGATACTTCATATTATCATAACCACAATCAAGAACTTCTGATGAACCACAAACAGGGCATGGTTCTAAAATATAATTAACTTTTGATTTTGCATTGTTAATTATAATAATTCCTACTGTAATAATAACTGTAAGAAGTGTTATTTGTATCTTGAGTTTCTTATCCATATCTTTATTGTTTTATTATTTAACAATACAAAGATACACATTATTCTTTAAATAAAAAAAATTATTCAAAGACTTTTTTAAATATATCATAATTTATACCTCCTGGTATAGCGAATATTACTTTTTTAAAATGATAGTAATTAGTAGAATAAAGTAAATCTTTAAATGCTGAAGCTACAAATTCAGGATCATTTTTAAAAACTCCACATCCAAATGCACCTAAAATTAATTCAGTTTCATTATTCTTTTCAGCAATATCGAGAATAAATTTTATTCTATTTCTAATTGTATCATATGCTTTATATTTAGGTCCTTTAAATATACTCAAATTAGGTGCAGCACATGTTATAACATTAACAACTGCTTTACTATTACTAAATACAATACTTGGTGAATAAATTGCAGCATTTCTATATAATCCACCATTAGTATTGTTTTTATTATCTTCATAGTAAGACTCAAATTTTTCAGATGATATAACATTATATAATGTGCTATCATGACAAATAGCTTCTTCTTGTGCAATAGCACCATTTATGAATCCGCCACCTGGTTTTTTATAACTTGCAAAATTTAAAACACAAAGTTTTTCATCATGCTTATATTTAGATACAGCATCTGTTGTTGTCATGTTTTCAACAACAACAATTACATTATTGTTGTATATATTATCATCTGTATATATAATAGAATTAGTTATAGAATCATTAATCATTATAGAATATTCTTTATTCATCCGTTCTGTATGATTAATAGCTTTTTCTTTTCTTATACTTTTATTATCCATATTAATAAATTATTAGAATGGTTAATAGATTTTATACTTAATCTATTAACCATTTTTTATTTTTACATATTAATATCAATACCACACATCTCAATAACTGCATTAAGTTCTTCTACAGTATCTGCATAACTTACAGATGCGCGTTTAATAATTGCGCCAGTTTCATTACATCTCCAGCAATTAATATTAAATGCAAGTTTATTACTTAATGGAAGGTATTCCTGTTCTACACTAACTCTCCACTCTGGATTCTTATTATTTGATTTATAAAAACGACACAAAACTCTATCAGGATGATTAGTTTCATATCCATGTTCCAACAGATATTCTTTTGTAAGTTCCATAATATCTTTACTTTATTTTAAATGTTAATATTTTTCTAATAACTTTAAATACATATTTTAATCCAAACATCCATACAATTAACATCCATATTGCAGTTATAAATTCTGCAATAAATCCATATAATGTTACGATTAATTTCAATAAATAATCTCTTATCTTACAGGCTTTCTCAAAATCTTTAGAGTTTCTGCTATCTGCATAATCATCAGGTTGAAAATATTTCATAATTATTACCCAGTTAAATATCGGTAATAATGTACATATTGTTAATGCAGGAATTCCATCAAATTCTACAGCATTGACATAATCATTAAGAGATGCACCTTTTTTTAATTCAAGATATGGAATAATATAATATATATAAAATACAAGAAATGCTGGAATTAAATGTATGAATATTAAAAAATTTACAAATATACTCATAATTTTAATTACTAAAATAAATTAATTCATAATGTACATCTGGCCAATATTCTTTCCTAAATGCAATACGCTTCTTAAACTCATTATATGGTAAATCTTCAAATCTTGTACAATAATCTTTAATAAAATAATTTCCATCTGCAGACTTCACATCTATATGCATATGTGATATTTGCATTTTTTCACGCGTAATTATTGCTTTTATATATTCAAATTTATGTACTTCTTTTACTACAGAATCGGTTTGAAAGAAATTATAATAAACATATGTTTCCATATTTTTATTTGTTGCAATTGGTTCATCTGTACAAAACCATGTATTCGGTTTATCAATAATATTATATGTAATCTTAAATGATGCAATACACATAAATAATATGACTAACTTCAAAAACCATGTTGAATGTCCTTCATCTCTTCTAGTGCCATGTAAAGTATTAAGTGACAATATTATTACTGATGTTATACCAAATGATAATATAAACAAAAATAAAAATAAAATATATGCTCCAATCATAATACACTTATTTTTTTCATAGAAATATCATGTCCAATAGGTACATACTTCTCTTCATATTCACGAAGAGCATCATAATATTTCTTTCTAATTAACTTGGTAAAATTATTTCTTGCAATAATGAAATCTCTATCTCTATTATCAGAAATAAAATACATTGTAGGAATTCGTCCATATATAAGTGGTCTCTTATATGAATTTACCTTATTAAACCTCTTTGGTATACATACAGCTAAACGATATACTGCTTGTTTCCCAGTAGGACAAGGTACATCATTAAGATTATCATAAAGTTTAATAGTATCTTTTACCTTTCTTGCTACTGATCTACCGGTACAATATCTTTTCTGAATTTCTGGTGCTTTAGTAGAATTACCAAATAAATCTTGTTCAATAGCTTTAAATGTACCCGTACTATTAATTAAATCAATGTCTTTAATTGGAATATCCTGTATTTTTTTATCAAAAAAAGATTTTCGTTTCTTATTATTATCAAAGTCTTGAGATGTCTTTGCAACCTGAGCATACAAAAGTAAATCATCTAATGACAATTCTTTTGTAATCTTCTCACGAAATACGGAACATGCATTATCAATAATATTCTCAACATATTTCTGAATCTTATTAATATCATCCAAATATCCAGCAGTATTATTCGTAATAATTTTATGTGCCCATTGAATATTTTCAAGACTAATATCCATTTTCTTAATAGCATCACTAATAAATGGATATAATTCCTTTGTTTGTACTTCTTTTTCCTTCATATTTAATTATTATAAAATAAATTAGTAATCTAATGCAATATCTACTTATTATAGTATAAAATATAGTAAATGTTTATTTTTCTTCAAACCAATGTTGATATTGTCCTATTGAAGATGAAAGTCTAGCTGCATCATTCAAAATTCCAATAATCGCAACTCTCTCTGCTTTTTGAAGATTATCAAAATGATCCTTAAAATTTCCTTCTTGTGCCTGCCAGACAATATTCCAAAGTTTATCTTTAATATCATCTACTACATCAACAAGTTCACAAATCTTATTGTATCTTTCTTTCTGTGTCATAATCTTATAATTTTTTTATTATTTTAACATTCTTAATTAACGGTTCACCATCAGTACCGGTTTCATCTAACAAATTACCGGTTACTAAATACTTATTACCAGTAAAATATCCTATATGATATATAAAATCATTAAATGCTTTTTCATTTGTCGGAAATGGAATAACAGGAGTATATTCTCCATTTATATTTTTATGAGCTTCATAAACGGAAACACCTTTTTCTTTACCTATTACTTCATCATTATTATTCCATATAGATGAACATTCATCTTCTGGAATATCACCAAATCTATAAAATAACATTAATATAATTTTAAATTGTTTTTTATACCACAAAGATACATAAAATATATGAAAATAAAAAATCACAAGAATACTTTTAACATACTCTTGTGATTATTAATTATATCAAATAGATTTTTCACTATTGCATATTCTTTTCTTTAATCCCATTATATTCTTATATTGAGATTTTAAACAATACCCTATATAACTTCTTATTTCCCTTTTAACATCTGGTTTCCATTTTGGATTTATTAATGATCCGCCAACAAAATTATATCCTATTTTATTAGGATTATTTAATTCAAATGTTAAATCATATGGTATATTTGTTAATGAACCTATCTGTTTCTTTATATCTTCTATATCATTTTCATCTACAGGTTCAATATTTGACTCATATCTTAAATTCTGTAATTGTGTTGGACATCCTGACCAATCGTTTGGTAAAGAGCTTCCAAAAAAATACAAAGATATATTATAATCATTTTTAGGAAATCCTTTGAATGATGTTATTTCACTTATCCATTGAAAATCATATTCACCCCATATTTTAGGAAATCCTACTAAATTTTTTAACTTACCATAATTAACAGAAAAATCCTGGATTCTTAATATATCATTATACTTTGTTAAATCCAATAATTCTTTAATAGAATAAAAATTATCAGTTTTATTCTCTAATATAAAAATTAATGAATTAACATCTAATCTTACATTATACTCATATAATATATCAAAAATATCTTTAAATATATCTATATTCTTCTCATATAATGATATAGTTATTATAGGAATATATATACCGTTTCCTTCTTGTGATTTAATTGATAATTCATTTAAATTTTCACATGACAATAAATTATGTTTAAATAAAGTATTTTTTGGATCATGTAATTGTTCTAATAATGATTTCAATTCATTTAAAGAAAACATGTTGTTTTCAAGTTGTTTTGAAACATCATCATCTGTCATACCTGTTAAAATATCATCAATATCATCATCAAATAAGGATTCAACTAATTTCTTAATATTTGTATTCATATATACATAATCTATAGTTAAGTTATGTCAAAATAGATGTAGTTTATCACTTAATTCTTTTTCCGTGAAAATGAAAAATTTACATCCTCTCTTTTTAAATTCATAATTAGCAGCACGCCATTTTGCCTAATTAGTTAGGAACGTTTTCATCTCTCTATTATAACGGTTAACTTCTTTTAACTTAGCACCAGGTTTTAATGGTTCTGGTTTAATAGTTTGAGCATATGGCTTAATTTCAATGAATACTTTTATAACGTCTCCATCTTTCTTTTTAAACTCAACCCACATATCAACATAATACTTTCTTATTTTCCAGTTCTATGGATTATTAGGATCCAAATTATGTTTATGACAATACTCTAAATTTGCTACTGGATCTCTATACTAAATAGCACATGGTTCTGATCCAACTCTTAAAACCTAAGGATTTCTATCCGCCCAATCCATAAAAAAAAAAAATTCCCACGAACTTCTATATTCGTTGGTCTTCGTCACCCATTTTTCTGGATGTTTTGGATGAAAATAGCCTTGTTTAAACCTGGAATTCCTTGAAGGTTTATGTTGACTTTTATAACTTTCATTCATATATTAAAATTTTTTATTTTTATGTATTCTTCAAATTTTTCAATTATTTCTTCTTTTTTAATTGCAAATATTTCTAAATAATTTAAATTATTCTATTTTGCAATATTTCGTTTATTAACATCTCTTACTGTCCATACATCAATAGCATGTGCATAACCAGTTTTATCTTTTCTTGATATTAATTTATTTAAATATTTATATAAGATATAATTTATTAATTTAATAATAAAATAATAATTTAAT
>ERZ840057.1599-NODE-1599-length-18189-cov-8.950921_pt1 | contig 18189 bp, 16 predicted proteins | sample MGYA00519907_ERZ840057 | MGnify/ENA primary metagenome ERZ840057 (study PRJEB31850, sample SAMEA3708862) | human gut metagenome | biome: human gut; feature: human-associated habitat; material: faeces | place: China | collected 2014 ...
CCAGGATTCCCACTTCGCGGATTCCCGCCTTCACTTCCTCCCATACATGGGCATGTTCCTCCACGTACGCTGCTATCAGCTCCTTGTCGTCGTAGAGATCCAAAGTCTGGCAATATCTTTTCATTCTCTTGTAATAAATAAATTAATTATTCACAGTGATATAAAAATAAAGAGGTCTGAAAAACAGGCCTCTTTTAAACTATACTCTTTTATTCAATCATCGTGCGATACAATGCATTACTGCATGACATATTTCCTCAACACTTTCGCAATCCGTTTATACCCCTCACAGTTAGGATGCAGACCATCCGAAAAAAGCTTCTCGTCTATCTTTCCATCCTTTCCGATCAAGACATCAGTCAAATCAATCACCTGCACCTTGCGATCTGCAGCCACTGCTTCCTCCAGCAACCCATTCAGCACACCCAACCTTTCCTCCATATTCCGGCGAGGCAATATTTTCACCACATACAATTTCGCATCAGGCTGTTTGATTTTAATCCACGATACAATCTCCTTAATACCCGAGACAATTTCTTCGTTTGTATTCACACTCAGATTATTCGTCCCCAACATCATAAATATTTTCTGTGCACTATACCCATCCAGTTCCCCATGTTGGATTCTCCACATCACATTCTCCAGCCGATCCCATCCAAAACCAAGGTTCACCACTCTTTTCCCTTTAAACAACTTTTGCCAGACCTCGTCCGCCACTCTGCGCTTTTCAAAAGGCTCACCTCCCCAGAAATGCGTAATCGAGTTACCCAACATCACGATTTCAGGCTTCTCCGTCTCGTTATACTTCAAGATCTCCTCGTGTCTGTCGTTCCACTGATAAGTATACGAGTCACGATGCTGTCTCGCCGGCACGAAGACAGTCGGCTGGAGTTCCGGATACAGCACACTGGTAATTTTCCTGTAATAAGCCTCTGCATACTGCTGCATGCCCAGGTCAGTCGCATGCACTCCGTCCACCTGACTATCCATCCCCATTCCTATCTCCTCAAAACTAAGATAATACAAGTTCCTCACACTATCCTTCAGCGCTTCATAAGTCGCCTTCAATTCCTTATTCGTCTGGTTAAACAAAGCCCCTTTCTTATCCGAAGCCCGATACCCCATATACCCGTCATGTTCCACCAGCAAGATAGGAGTCTCGTTTTTCTCCCTCAAGATACCGATACCCTTTATCAGTCTTTCCCGGATCAGTTTCACTCTTTCCTTCGTCATATTCGGCATACAGTCGATGACATACACCGCCGCATCACACTCAGACAACAATCTGAACATACTTTCATCCAGTTGTCCGTTGCCGGAAAATCCCAGATTCACCACAGGCTTGTCCAGTTTCCGCTGCAATATATTCGTCCACGCCATACCCGGACGCGATGCACACGCCCCCTGCGCAATCGAAGTACCATACACCACCACCGGCTTTTCCACCGACGGTTTCACAAAATCCATTCTACATCCCTCCGGAACCCCGATCTGCAACCATTTCACGCCATTATACAGCGGTAAATACAACGTATATTCATTCCCTTTCTTATGCGTATTCCGGTCAGTCAGATCCTCATAAGAATACTGTATCGTATCCCCAAACTGATAATTCCCGGCACACCAGTTCACCACACCGTCGCAATCCATGGAATACAAGTCCACACCACTCACTCCGGTAGCAGGCATGTGCACCATCGAAAGTCCGCCAGTCACCTGATACCTCACCCGCACAGACGTTGCATTCGTATAAAACTTCACATACAGTCCTGCCGTCTGCAGTGATAAATCCCACACCGGTTTTCTCACCAGTTCCGCCGCTCTATCCGGCAATCTCTGATAATGTCCACCTATCTCCGCATTCCACCACCGTCCATGAACCGGCAAGCAGGAATCCTTAGCTGGCTCATACCACACCGTACGGACCGCCTTCTCCCTCTCGATAAGTTCCTTCAGCTTTTCAGCCACACACTCATAACCCTTTTCAGTCAGGTGAATATAATCCCCACTATACAAATCCCCCTTAATCGTTCCCTTCTCATCCAGGAACCACTCCGTAGGATTCACATACACCACTCTTTTGTCGAAGCTGTGTCCGCCCAGCACCTCATGTATCCGATTACATTGCCGGCGCACCTCACAGTCTTTCTCCTTACCCGAAGGGAAAAGCCCCAGTAAAATAATTTTCGATTCCGGAAACTCTCTGCACGCCTCTTCGGTCACCGCGATAATCCCTTCCGCAGTATCCTCCGCATCATCCCCTCCCGAAATCAGATTATTAATACCAATCGCAATCACCACATTCTTCGGACGACATCTGTTATAGTTTCCATTCCGCAATCTCCAGAGCACATTCTGCGTACGGTCTCCCGAAATCCCGGCACTGGCCCAGTTCCCTTCACCAGCCATACGGTCCATAGCCGCTTTCCCCGGCTTATACGTAACCAGCTTCCGTTCGCCTCCCCATCCCTGCGTGATGGAATTTCCCACCAACAGCACATCCAGTTCCCGTCCGTCCAGTTCACTTTCCACCTCTCCGGCAATTGCATGCCATTCAGCACCTTCCTTCCATCCGGCCCCCGACCGGTATTCATTCCCCGGTACCGCATGCGTACACGGATTCAGAAAATGCCCTGTAGCCTTCAGTATAAAGTTCACAATCTTCTCCGGATTATTTAAAGAATGAGGATGATGCCCGATACCCGGTTTATGAATCACCCTTATATTCCCCTTTTTCTCCTTCATGCCCTTTTCAAAAAGAGCCGTATTCTCTTCCACCGGTACAATCTCATCCGCATCCCCCACCACGTGCAGGACAGGGAATCCCGCCCGGGCAATTTTCTCCACATGATCCAGCGGATTGCCGTGCCACTTCAAAGCCTCCGCTTCGTTCTTAAACCCATACGCCTTCATCAACTGCTGAATATCGGTTTCAGAACCCGCATATTTCCCTTTTCCCATCGGCCAGCTCTTGAAGTCCATCACCGGAGCATCCGCATAAATACAAGCCACCTTATCCGGATTTTGTGCCGCCCAGTTATACACAATCAGTCCGCCCCGGCTCATCCCTTCGAGCACCACCTTCCTGTTGAATCCCTGTCCGGTCATAAACCGATAAAATCTATTCCAACGTTTTACCGCCTTATCCGCACCATACAAGTCAGCCACATCACAATAGGCAATATGAAACCCCTGTTCCAGCAAGTCGATATCCGTTTGAGGCTCATGCCCCCAGAACCGCGCCCTCCATACCCAAGGCTTTCCCTTCGCTTCCTTCGCAGGCTTTACAATCTTACACTCTACGCCATCCACTTTAAAATCCTCGCCCCTGTATCCGTGAAAGTTAAACGCCGTTCCCCCGTAAGAAGCAGGAGCCACCTCCTTTCCTCCGGTCATGTTCAGAATAAACTCACCTGTTTTTCTTGCCATTATGCCAGCCCCAATGGCAGACGGATGCAGACGGTCGGGCATTAAGGCACCGTCCCATTGATCACCGAAAATATTGAACAAATTTACAATTCCAAGTCCGTTCCTGTAAGCCAGTTGCTCTACCGACTCCCGCACCTCCTTCTCAATCCGTTCAGGGCTGATGGTATTCTTTTCAGTCAGAAAACACCTCACCGGTGTCAGCAACACCACCTTTGGATCCGACGGCAACCCCTTGTAAGCATCAATCAAATGCTGTAAATCCTCCATAAACCGCTCTTTTCCCTTCCAGTTCTGCGGCTTGGTATCATTGGTACCCAACTTTATCAGCACAATATCCGGTTCAAACTCCAGCGAATTTTTATAAACCTCAGTCCGGACATACGGATAATCCCCGTCGGTCTGTGCAGTCGCCCCGTTCGAGCCAAAGTTCTGCACCCGATACCCGTCTCCCAGGAAATACTGCAATTGCGCAGGATACGCATTCTTTTCCCTATTATTGATTCCCGCCCCATAAGTAATGCTGTTGCCCACACAGGCCACTTTAATGCATTTCTCTGCACCCGAAACATTACATACCAACAAAAGAAGAAGGCCTATTACCCAAAGCCTGCCCATAAACAAGTGTCTCATTTTTTCAGATTTAAAGTTTGCGATTTATAAATTCTCCCCCTATTTATTATACAAATTATATGCAATAATCGCAAAAAACCTTGATATTCGCAAGCCAATACTTTCTTTTGATGAAGCAATATGAAGAAGTTTCCCGGTACGTGTATCCATTATAAGATCATTCCATCATTTCCTTGATTACATTCTTCAGAAACAATGTATTCCCTATAATATAGCGTCTCCACATCCGTTTCGGCTCCTTCAGCAAACGGTACAACCACTCCAGGCCATGCTCCTGCCACCACAGCGGAGCACGTTCCACCGTACCCGCAAAGAAATCAAACACCGCCCCAATCGTTCCCACGTGGCAGTGAATATCCAGTTCCTTCCAGTGCGTATATGTCCACTTCTCCTGCTTCGGCGCCGTCATCCCAATCCACAGCAAGTCCGGATTCGCCTTATTAATCGCTTCAATAATCCCTTTATTGTCCTCTTCGCTAAACTCCGGCTTATACGGAGGCGAATACGTTTCCACCTTGATGTTCGGATAATCCACAGCCGCCCGCTTCCGGATCAGCTCCAGCACTTTCTCGCTGCTACCCATAAAGAAACACGTACCCCCTTTCCGGTTCAGTCTGTCCATTTCGTGAACAAACAAGTCCCATCCCGCAATACGTTCCGTAGGCTGCGATTTCGCCTTCAGCCACCGGCACGCCATCACTACGCTGGCCCCGTCGGGAATAAGTACATCCCCTTTGGTCAGTGCTTCGGCAAACAGACTGTCTTTCAGAGCCGTATTATAAGAATGAGCATTAATCGTATTGATAAGTAACTTGCCATCAGGCAACGACGATAGCTCTCTTCTGGAAGTCAGAAGAGATAACTCTTTCAGTTTAAGCATATATAATAAGATTAAATATTATTTTTGCGTATCCAAGTCCAATATGTAAAGCATGATGAAATCTTACGACATAGATACCCTTTATCAGAAGTATAAATCGCTGAACAAGCGTCAGCGTGTGCGTTTATTGTCCCGTCTTCAGGCGCAGGGCATTGCCATTGTCCGTATTCAACCTTATGCCTATTCCGAGGCATCCGGTATCAAGCATTTATTCTTTTATTTTGAGGGGAGTCGGGAAGCTGTGCCTTATTTTCTGTTGGAACCCTCTGTGTGGCAGGCGGTGCAGAGGGAGTTGATGGAGGAGGAGTGAACCAGATACTCCGGTTTATGGTATAAAATAAGGAGACCCGTTCCCAGGCCTCCTGCATATCTTTTAAAATTTTCTAAACTCCAGTTAGTTATCTTTTACTTGGCTGTCAATGATTTTTTTCAATCCTTCTTTCAGATTATCATATTGCAATAATTGCGACATTGCCACATTATCTATGATAATGACCTTTTTGTTCGATTTAGAATTTCTTGCCGCCTCTATATACGTATTTCGTGTTACAGATGAGGTTGTAAACAAGAAACCCAGTTCAGCCATATTCGAAGCATTTTCCAGTTTACTGTGGAAGACAATATAATCATTCTTATCCGTTTTCGTATCCGGCTTATTTTTACATTCAATCAATATATACTTACCGAATTTAGAAAGGAATTCATCTTTTATATCATTTCGGATCACTAAATCCACCTCGTTCAGCGATTCGTCCTTCACCCTTTTCATGATTTCCTGAAATCCGATACTTCTGAAAAGAATAGCAATAAAATCTTCGTATTTCTTTCCCTTCTTAAACGCATCGTTTTCATTTTTCAGGTCCATATAGTAGGAGAGAAGTGCTGCATTCACTTTCGAAGGTTCATTTTCTATCGAAAAATAATACTCTTCTATAATATTTTTCAGTTCCGGTTTCCATTCATCATATGTTCTTTTTTCCGAGAATCCGATAACTTCCCCTCTTGCCAGCATTTTAGACAATTGAGGCATATATTCCGCAATAAACTTTGATACAAATAAAATTTTGGAAAACGGATTGATTTCGATGATTCTTTGAGCCAGCGACATCCCGTCAAATTCATAGCAATCCATTCTCAGGTCGAGCAATACCAGATTATAGAATTTATTTTCTATGCAGTATTCAATATCCTCCTTGCCCGATGCAAAAAAGACATTCGCTTCCGGAAATATCTCTTTTATCGTTGCAGTCAAAGCTTGTGCCTGAACAGCTTCATCATCTATTATTAAAATCTGCTTGACATCCATCCGTATTAGAAATTTATATTAAAATCATGCTTGGCAAATGCAGACAGATGCTCCATGTGTCTGTCATACGATGTAGTAACACTCTTCAAAACCTTATTTAGCTGTGCTACTTCTTCGCTGAGCCTGTCTATACGCCGGGCTTGCACTTCCGGGTTATGTCTGGGGGTTGGAATATAATTTTTCCTTTTGCTATTCATTGGGTGCTAAGTAACTGTATTTGCAAATATAGAAAGAATATGATTTCAATCAACAATTTAGCTGTTTTTTATTTTATTCCTGTTTTTTCAGAAACTTGTAAATCTTAGTGTGGCATAATCCGAACGTAAAATCAGACTCTTTCCATCCGCTTTTACCACTTCGAAAGTCGTTTCCAGGCTATTTATTCCATACGGTATCAAGTCCTCCAAAGCAGTAGCCTCTTTGCTGTCTGTTGTTTGGTTTCGATAGTAAAAATCCTTCATTGTAACCGTTTTTTCATCCTCTCCATACATAAAACGGCCCACCGAAGGCTTGTAACCATGAGAACCCTGTTTCTCGGCTACGTCCACCATCCACAGCTGTATACTATAATAAATCCGTTCGCAGGGATGCGTTTTTCCGTCTTCATGTGTAGTAAGCTCTTCCAGCTTCCACATCCCTTCTATTTTATCGTTGATGGGTGCCTTCTTGCATCCACCCATCAGGAACAGCAGGACCATCCATCCCACTATTCCTATCTTGTAAAATCTCTTTCCCATTTTTATAAGATGCTACCTGTTTTTTTCAGTGTCAGCATTCCGCCGGTAGAATTTCCTAAATAATTCCCTCTGTCCAGTCCCAATGCAGCCGATACACTCCATCCTTTTGCCCGCACAGGAGTATAAGTCACCTCATACAGCGAACTGAACTGTTTACGCTGCTTGTCCAAAGGTTCGTCATACGTACCCCAGTGCCGTGCAAACGATACCAGCACACGATAATTCCATTCCCTTGTAGGATTACCTTCTATCCCCACATGATTCGAGCGTACCCTGTTGCTTTTAAACATCAGTATTCCGTCCGTATTATAAATCGGTCCCGGCAGGAGAGGGTTTCCTATCCCCATTCCCCAATGATGCCACGAAGTAGCCTCCCCATTGTTATAATAATTATCCTTTGCACTCACCTGATATTCCGGAAAACTACCCGCAAACCCGTCATACAGAATGGGGCCTGTCTGGTCTTTGGTCGACATCGTTTCCCATACCACCCGGCTTACAAAACGATTTTCCGGCAGTGTCACATCTATTCCCAATTGTCCGTCCTTCCATCTTCCGTATTGCCAGAACATTTGAGAATGATCATCAAAATAATGCTCCAGATACACCCTGAATTTCCAGTCGTTCAGATAATAATTCAGTGCAAAGTTCCAGCTTCCCACATGGTTTCCTTCCACATTTGCCATTTTATCCTCACTTCTCAGCGGCAGAAATGCCTTGAAAAAACTCTTCAGGCCATCCGGCATATCCTGTACCATTGTAAAGCTTCCGTCCTTTTGCTTTCGCATCCTTTCTCCACCAAACAAAGCCGCATCAATCAGGCCGAATTCAAACTCTACCGGAAGCTTTGCCCTGTTCCCGATTCGGAACATCAGCGATTTGCTATGATACAGAATATCCCTTCCGTAGTCATGTTCCGTTTGTACAAAGTTTTTTTTCCAGTTATTATCCGTCAGCATCCCATACGCTATGTGCCCTTTAAAAGCCAGCCAGTGTCCGGTACCCGGTACAGCGATATACTCTGCTATTTCTCCACGTATTTGCGGAATAGGCCTTGCATTCGCACCCTCTACCATCATTCCGCTGCTCAGCCGTTCGTACTTCTCCATCGGAATACCCGGCCGTTCCTTACTTCCTATGCTCAGTGTCAGAAACTTCCACGAAATATCCCCATACGCCTGCTGCACCACAAAACCACTGGTCTGGTTCACTGTTCCGGCCAAGTCTATGCCAGCCTCTACTTTCCAATGGTGCTTCAATGCCTTTTTATACTCCATTCCCGCACGAAGGTATCCGCTTTTAGTTTCATTGCTCGACAATCCATATCGGTTGGCAGTGAACCAAAGTGGAGCGTATGTACCCTCAGATACATTTCCAGACGTTTCAACCCGGTAGGTTAGGGTAGAGGTATTTTGTTGTGCTGAAACAGTTAAAGCAATTGTGCTTGAAAGCACAAGTATGAGTAGCTTGAGTTGATTGGTTTTCACAAGAATAATGATTGTTTATTTTTGTACAATGCTGTTGTATAACTCTACCATTTGTTTGGCTTTGTTATCCCAGGAAAGTTCGATTTGTCTTTGTTTGCAATTCTCCGACATTTCTTTTACTAAGTTGCGATTGCTTTCCAGTTGGTTAAGTACTTGTGCAAATTCCTGTATGGATTGTTGGGGATTCGATAATTCAATTTTGATACCCACTTTATTGTTTACGCAATCGCCATGTCCGCATGTGTTAAAGCAGAGTACAGGTAAGTTATTTCCTATAGCCTCTAAAACGACATGAGGTGTTCCTTCTGCTACGCTTGTAAAGAAAAATAAATCACTTTCCTGCATCATTCTTTGTACTTCTTTGTGAGAAATAGCACCATGCCAAATACATTGTTGTAGCACATTCATATTTTGAGCTAATTTTTTATATTGCTCGTTGTTCCCTCCACCTACGATATGTAATTTTATTCGTTTATTTTGAGTTTTGGAAATAGTTCTTATTGCTAAATCCAATTGTTTTCTGAAGTCTAATTTTCCCACCCATAATAAATCAAATGTCTCCTTCTTGGTTTTATCAATGATTAAGTGTTCTTGGGTATAACAACCTGTTTCATTTAATAATGGAGAATCAATATTAAAATATTTTTTTAATGCATACTGAGAATTAGAGGACGCTGAGAAGATAATAGAAGCTTTTTTAGTTGCCTGATGTACTCGCTTATCGTATCGTAATTGGAATTGAGTAATTAGATTTTTTAATCTAATGAATAGCTGAGTCTTTAAAGAAGCCCCTTTGAGATACGCAACAGGGAAACTTTCTTTTGCATCGATTGGTCCCCAAACAAAAGGAATATCTTTAATTTTCCATAGGTATCCGGGCTCTCTGAAACCAATCATATTCAGTTGATGTAGAATATCTATATGAGTCTGGCTGCAAATTTCTTCGGCAATTTTGTAAGTTTTCCATTGCCATTCTTTATAATATTTATAAAATCTCCAATCACCCTGATTCCAACACATCTTCCTTATTTCGTCTGAAACCGGATTGTAGTAAAAATGCATATTTTTTCCTTGTGGCAGAGTTGGAAGAACTTTTTCGATATTATCTCTGAATTCTCCTTCTGTGATAATATGCAGTTCACAATGCTTTGCAAGATTTACGCACCAGTTCCATGCCATTCCCGGCTCGCTACCCATATTGGGAGAGCAAGCGTATGCGTTGATTAATATTGATAGCATATTATATTATGAATTTTTTATACCTTTTATTAAGTTAGTAATTGTTTGGTCAAAACTATATGGCATATAGTTTGGTCTAATTGTTTTAAGGAATGTGATAGGTTGTACTTCTGAAATTAATTGTTTTAGTTGTTGTGTAAGTAATAGTTGGTTATAAGGATCAACAATTTTACCATTTTGAGGAGTTACAAGACAGGCAGAACCAGCTCTTTCACTGACTAATACTTTTGCTCCTGATAATAAAGCCTCATTGGTTACAGCCCCGAACGCTTCTTTATCACTTAATAAAGCCAAAATAGAAATACAATTATAATAAGCTAAAAGATTGTTTCCTTGTAAACTACCTGTATAAATAATTCTATTATCATTGAATTGTGTTTCAAGTAATTTTTTTTCTTCTCCATCTCCTATGAGAAGTAGAATGGTGTCTTTATCATCGATAGATAAAAAAGTTTTTATTAGTATATCTATATTTTTAAGTTTTACAAATCGTCCGACAAATGCAATTACTTTCTTGCCTTGTAATTTGTGTGTGATAATGAGTTTGTTGGATTCATTTATAAGTTTATCTAAAGATTGTCTGAAATCCTCATCTTTTCGAATAATTGGGAATAAAATCCCTTTTTGGTAACGTTCTTTATACCATTCAACAACTCTTGGTTCTACTAAAATAATATTATCAACTCCTGGCATGAGTATTTTTCTTGCCAATCGATGTAATTTGCTAAATTCATTTTTATTTTTTACCATATCATAGCTATCATCACATCTAACTATAATTTTATATTTTCTTCTTAGTAAATGTTTTTGTAAAACTAATATTAGTGTGATAAATGCAAATTCTCTTGTGATGATATATTGGGGTTGGTGTTTTTTGATCAGAGGAAATATACCTTTATTGATTTGTCTATTAAATATTTTTATGCATTTAAGATAATTGAATTTGAAATGAGCTCTATTTTCAAGTTCTTTTATATTAAAATTGTAATGTTTAGCTATAGGTTCTATAAAATATACTTCACAGTTCAGTTGATCATGCAATTCATTTAGCAAGTCAGACCAATAAGTGGTTGGATATTCGATAAAGACAAGATTTTTCATGGAGATAGAATTTAAGTTTCTGGTTCTGTTTTTTTGAATTTACTCCAAAAACAAGGAAATAAAGTTTTTATCCATAATTTGCATTTTGTTGAAAAAACTTTATTAGGATAAAACTTTTTTATATATATCATATATTCTTTGTAAGCAAGACCTTTAGGGCTATATAGATAAGCTATTCTTTTTTTCAACGAAGTGGATTGTGGTAGCCAGGTTTCTTTATGGTCATTTTCACATGTTCCGTTGTATGTTGGTAAAGTAATGACTGGAATATTTTGTCTGACAGCTCTTAGTGTATAATCATAATCAGCTATTCCATGTGTGTAGTCTTCACAGAAACCTCCGATGGTATTAAATACATATTGACTAACCATCATAATATTGGCATTACCCAATTCACATTCCTTATAATCTTTCCCATTGGGGATAATCCATTTACCTGTTTTATCAATACCTCCATAAGAAAATTTAAGTGTTTGAGGATCTTGAGTGTTTCCTATGTAAATACCTTGTTTACCATAAGTCTTAAGGCAATACTCATTGGCTTTTAAACATTCATGTAGACAATCAGGGTAAATATGGGTATCATCGTTCAGTAGCCAGTAAAAGTCGTAGCTTTTCTTTTCTAGTGCTTTTTTCCAAGCTGCTCGCATACCTCCTGCCCAAAAAAGCCCGTTTTCGATATAGAAATTTACTTGTGGATACATCTTTTGTATTGCTTCTGGAGTTCCATCATTTGAACCTCCATCTACAATATAGATATCCAATTCGGTTTCTTCAATACCTTGTTGTGCATAAATATTTTGTATGCAGTTTAAGGTTTTCTGCTTTCGGTTGAAGCAAGTGATAAGTACTGCAATTGATTTCATTTTAGCAAAGAATGTTATTGTAGATTTCTAATTGAGTTTGTAATACAGTTTGAGGATCATTTTCAATCAAACGTTTTTGCCTTCCATTGTATGATAATGTTTCTGCAAGTTCTTTATTTTGAATTAACTTGTCAATATAATATGCGCACATATGAAAATCAGACGGATTATAAAAAAGACATTCTTTTTTGTGGTCTCCTAATTCTGGCATTGCTCCGGCATACGAAGCAATAGTTGGAGTACCTACAATCATTGATTCTGCAAAAGCTAAACAATATGTTTCTACAAAGGAGGGAATAACACATACATTACATTGCTGTAATTCTTTTACAATTTGTGTCTCATCAATTGGGCCTAAATACACTATATTTTCTTCCAATTGATATTTACGTATAAGTTTTTGTAAGAAAATAGAATAACCATCCAATAGTCTATTCCCAATTTTCATCTGTCCGGCTATATGAAGTTTAATCTGTGGGTATTTATTTTTTAGTAAAAATATACTTTTAAGAAGTATGTGCATTCCTTTATAAGGAATAGCTCCGGAAGCCGTAGTAAAGATAATCGGAGAAGAATTACTTTGTTTATACTGCCATGGGATTGAAGTATAAAAACTTTTTCTTAGTAAAATTTTAGTAGCATGTAATTGTGTTTGTGGGTTTATAAAACTCAAATGATTTTTTACCCAATCAGATTGGTAGGAAATGTATGAGAACTGTTTAAGACATTCTGTTTCTATTTTCCCTCTTTCTTTAAAAATTTGTTTCTTATGAAATAAAGTTCTCCATGGCATTAATATCTCTTTTAAATGTATGCATTGTATGATTTCTTTAGTTGTAAGACTTCCATAATAGAAGTAGTAATAAAGGGATAAAATTCCTTGTATGTCAAGTAAAACTTTAGTCTTAATAAATCCTTTCCGATATGCGTCACACCAAATGCTTTCTGTTCCCCAAATGTGAACAAGGTCGGGCTGTATTTCTTGTTCTATTTGGGAAATATATTGATATGTCTCTAAAGAAGCAACTTGGCCATGATTAGATAGTTTTCTTTGGGGAATTATCCATTGTACAATATTTTGATATGTGTTTTTTTGAATCTCTTTTACATTACCTAATGTAATATTGTATAATTGGATGTCTCCAGATTGTTGAAGAAGTTCTGCTAATGGTTGTAACCAACTGGCTGTGGTTTTTATTTTATTATTAGTAAATGCTATATTGCATAACCAAAGTATTTTTTTCATGGTTGTTTATTTTTTGCTAAAAATAGATTTTATAGTATTAGTAAATTCTGAATCATTCATTTTTCTAAATTGTGAAGAAAGCCCCATTGCAATAATCATCCATAATGAGATATTCATGATATCGAAGCGATTAAAATCCTCAATCCATCCATAGGCCCATCGAAAGGCTATAAAACATCCCAAAATTTTAATATAGAAATTATTTGATCTATAGACTGCTAAATAGGAACTTCTGAAGTAAATCAGGCTATAGAGGATAACTCCAATCAAACCTAACCAGGTAAATACATTTGTATGACAAAGTTCGTTGGAGTGTCGTTCATATTTTCCCGTTTTTAAAAACTCTGCGAAGTATTCACCAAAAGAAGCACTGTCATTTCCTCTCGCTGGGGTCCGACCCCATATTACGTAATTGTGATTAAGAGCAGAAGTAATAACTTCTCTGTAGATAAACGTTCTTGTATCAGCAGAAAGATTCTCTTCTACTATCTGCCCATTTACTACTGTTTGTTTAGTATATTTATCATTTTTAGATGCATCTTCAAATATATTGAATTGTCCGCTGATTCCTAGATAAAGTAAAAGAAGAGGTAACAAATAGCAGATCCAGTGAGCTGCTTTTAGCATTTTGTAAGTTACATATTTTCGATAGTAACATCCTAATGCGATGATTATGCTCATAGCTGCTTTTATAATTTGACTTCTTGCTCCTAAATCACCTACTAACATAATTAATGTTAAGATGGTACAAATCAATTTCCACTTTTTAGGTAATAAGGGAAAAAGGCAAGTTAATAATAAAATAGGGCCTAAATAGAAATGGTATGAATCAAACACTAATACCCATGCAAAAAAGAGAAAGAAGGCAAGCAGGGCATATTTAACCCAAAAACGTAATGTAACTATTACCATTTTAGGATAGGTAAATGTATAAGCAAATAGTGGAAGTAAAAGTGAAAAAGACCCTTCTATTAATTGTTTCCATTCCCAATAATTTTCTGCTATAAATGCTCCTCTTAAAATTCCTATTAATAACCAAATTAGGTAGATGGAGATAATAGGATATTTTATAGGATGCTTGGAGTGAAATTTTATTATATAAAATACAGTTAAAAATTGGACAAACCAAGTTATAAATGTATTTCCAATTGGAACAGGATTCCATTGATTTACAGAAAAGAATGTAATCAGTAAAATTAGGAATGGAAAATAGTTGTTACGAATAAATTTAATCATAATAGTATCGTTTTACCAATAACAAGCTCCTTCTACTTGCTGTGCATTTTGAGGCTTTTCATTTTCACTTGGTTTTACCCAGTATTCATTCATAAGAGCTGCGTAATTATAGGTTTTATTGTAATTGGGATTTTCCCATCTTGCTCCACGGATACCGAATAGAAGTTGTAAGGCTCCTGCTAAATGCACAGCTTTCTTACCTTTTCTTTTTGCATATGCAGCCAATGGAAAACCATAAGCACCACATCCTATCAGGCAAATATCATAATCGATTTTATCCATTTCGTCTTTCATCCATTGTAGTGCGTCAAACCATGTTTTAAATTGGTTGTTTCCACCTAAACTTTGAACAGCTTTAATGATTTTTAACTCAAATTCAGGCAGGATGTCTGGATTTTTAAACAATAATTCTCTACGTGCATATTGTTTTTTTATTGTTTCTGCAAAAGGATGAACAACAAGTACTTTCTTCCCTTTTAATGCTTTAGTCCAAGGTATTTTACTCCAGTAAGGATTGAGTAGTTCAAGATTTACAAATGATGCTTGCTTCAATTCTTCTTTAAAATAATTTTCTTGTGGTCTCCATGATCCGAGAATGTCAACAAGAGGCATATCGTTTATCATCATTTCAGAGAACTTACTCACCATTTGTGGGGTAGGAGGAAAGAAGCCTGAGCAGGTAAATATTTCCTCCAAGCCTTTTTCATTCCACCACCATTGAGGAGATTTCCCTTTAATGAAATCAATATAATGGTTTTTATATTGTTTAATTCCTCTATAATTTGTTATTGCATTTAACTCTGTGCTACCGAATCTTGCAATCATGCAGGATTGGTCACTCATTAATTTGTCATAAATTGATTGAGATACTTTGTCAGGATTATTTTCACATTTAGGATTAAGATTATCTTGTTTATTTAATTGCTGGTAAAGTTTCTTTAGGCTTTTTAGCGTAAAACTGATTATTGTATTCATTTCTTAAAAAACTTTATTTACTTTATTTCCATTTTCTTTTATAATTCTATTTGCTGCTGGTACGATTGTTGTATTAGAAGGAACATCCTTTACTATGCTAGCGTTAGCTCCTATGATAACGTTATCTCCAATTGTGATAGGTCCTAAAACTACAGCTCCAGTATGAATTTTTACGTTATTGCCAATAATAGGAATACCCTTCCCTGAATCTCCAATAGTTACATTTTGATTTATGTGACACCAGTTTCCTATTTGTTTAGCATGAATAATGGTTGAGTTTCCGTGTTGTATGAGTAAACCAAGCCCAACTTTATTGGGGTCTATTCCAAATCCTAAAGTTGAGATTGGTGGTAATATCCATTGACAGATTGAACTGAGATGTTTTTTTTGCAGTTCTTGAGATACTCGTAAGTAAAAATTACTTCTAAATTCTTTACATTTATTGATGCATAAAACAAACTCCTTTGCTGTGAATTTTTTGTAATCTATATTTCCGCTAGGAGGAGTAATTGCGTATTCTTTAAAATATACATAAATATCAGATTGTATTTTTTCTTTATGTTTACTTTTTAAGAAAAAATATGTATGTATGATCGAACGTAAAACATAGAAGTATTTCATGACTGTTTGTGCATTTTTTTTAGTTCAATTTTATTTCTTATGATTTTAGGAATTTTATTTAGACGGTATTTGATTCGTTGTTTTAGGGGTTTTCTTTTTTTTTCAGATAAAAAACCTCGAATAGAATAATCTATTTCGATTTGATGTTTGCTGAATAGTTCGACTACAGGATCATACCAGCTGCCTTGTACAATTCCGGTAAAGATGTAAGGAATAATTTCGAAACTATCTAATTTTACATAATTTCGGTCTACAGATAAATATGTATGATTCATTACACCGGAACGCTGTGAACCAAATTCTTCAAATTCCCATGCGCTCTCATGTTCTCTTAAAATATCGAGCAGTTCTTTTTTTCTCCATAGGGCAGCTTGACAACTTACTCTATATCGTTGAATCGGATTAACTTTTTTCAAATGGTTGTAGGGGGTCGGTTGATCTGCGGAAACAGCTTGATCTGTTAAATGAATACATTGAATTTCCGTGTGTTCTTTCATCAGTTTTACATACTGTTCTACAATATCATTTTTTACCGTATCTTTTAAGAAATAATCTTCCTGCATATAAAGTACAATATCGGTATCTATCGATTCTAAAGCCCATTTCAAACATTGGCTCCAGGTAGCTCTTTGATTTTGGGGGATATTGTGTGTCGCACACCCTTTTACAGAGATGATATTTACTCCAGGATAAGAATAATCTTTATATTCTGTATTTAGGTATATTTTCCCGTTGCAGTTTTTCCAATAGAGAGACCATAATTTGAAGAATGGATTCCAGCAATCTTCAAACTTATCGCAAGTGTTTATTAAAATTGAGTAATTCATATGTTTTTAAAATGATTTTTATTGTTTTGTTTTCAATGTTTGATAAGCTTAATATGCGGATTTTGTCGATTATAGTAGCACAGAAGAATACGGCTATTATTTCAAGTAACAACCATATGAACATAAAATTTTTATCGCCCATTGTATTTAATAGAAAAAGGTGTTTATCTATAGGTAATCTTAATCCGTCTAATAAATAGACTGCTAATATGCTACTTGATAAATAATTAATCCATTTTTTTTGAAAGTTGAATGATTTAAAGAGATAAAATATTATAATGGATGAGAAAAGAATAAAAGGACTACAGTCCATAGCATAGACGTATACTTTTTTTCCTAATATTCTTTCTGCAATGATGTTTAAAGTGCAAATGATAGTAGTTGATATAATTAACAGAATGATGGCTCTGGATCTTTTAACTGTGATGTCCTTAAAATTTCTGATATATTTGCCAATCATATAGATGAAAACAAAATAGGTTAAGCATTTGCCGCCATCTGATAAAATTGTATGATATGGGGTATTAAATGCAGTCGGTAGTATGGAGAATACTATTAAAAGAATTAAAATTAATTTTCGATATTCTTTTTGGGACAACTGATCTAAAAAATTATTTATAAATGGAGAAAGTAACATTAAAATTAAATAGCAAGTAATAAACCAGTTCTTGTATAGGGGAATAATTAGAAATGCTTTTAATAAGTCATTGTTTATTGTGAATTCATTATTCACAATATTTACAAAAATACTGTAGAAGGTAGTTAATAGTATGAGTTGTATAAAGCGCTCTTTTTTGAATTTAACTCCAAAATATCCTGATAATAAAACGAAACATGTTACTCCTGTATTACCTATGCTATTTATAAAAATACCCACAAACTGGTTTAATTCGTTCATGCTGTCATAAGGCACTTGTGAGTATATATGCATTGAAAGAATTAATAAAATGGATATGATACGTAGTGCTTCTAAGTTGGATAAGCGTTGCAAAGAACTCATCATTTGATTTTAAATTTTAATGATAACTATTTTAATATTTCCAATTATACGTTTTTGTATGTGAAGTATTTAGCCTAATAAGAATTTCCCTACTTTGCTTTTTTGTAAAAGTGCTGTAAGTATGGTTGCTGTTGTAGCTGAAAAAATAAAATATAGTATAGGAAAAATGAGATAATGTTCTGTCGCAAATTGAGTGATGAAAGGAGAAAGGTGATTGTTTTTGAAAAGTAACCACATAATCCACATATGGAATATATATAATCCAAAACTGGTTTTATCTAAAAAACGGAATATTTTACCTATGCATAATTTATGAGATTGTGTAAGGTATTCTGTAAATAATAAAATCGTTATAATACTTATTATTTTATACAAATTGCGTATAATAGGTATTATTGCTTTATGAAGAGGAAAATTGAATAGTGGCTGATCGGTATAATCATTTTTGTCATATAAAATTATATGAATTAAAAGAATAATACATATAATGAAAAAATAAGATATTATCTTTTTATTCAATAAAAGATCCATAAATATGTTTTTATATTGTGCAACACTACTGTCCAATAAAAGTTGGCTAATCGGTCTTTGAAATTATTGAAATACAGT
>ERZ840057.1602-NODE-1602-length-18176-cov-16.178025_pt1 | contig 18176 bp, 11 predicted proteins | sample MGYA00519907_ERZ840057 | MGnify/ENA primary metagenome ERZ840057 (study PRJEB31850, sample SAMEA3708862) | human gut metagenome | biome: human gut; feature: human-associated habitat; material: faeces | place: China | collected 2014 ...
GAAACATCCGGTCACTCTCTCGGAGTTGTTAATCGATCTATTAAAAATTTACTCCAGGAAGGGTATATAAATGAAGAAATACAGCCAACCAAAAAGGCTTTGGATATGATACATGCATCCGCGCCTAAAAACGCAATTATTCTGGCAGCGGGTTTTGGAATGCGTATGGTTCCAATAAACATGGAGATTCCAAAGGGATTACTTGAAGTAAATGGAGAAGCATTGATTGAAAGAACTATTAAACAGCTTAATGAAGTGGGGATTAAGAAAATTTATGTTGTAGTTGGTTTTATGAAAGAAAGTTACGAATATCTTATAGATGAATATGGGATTGAACTTATTGTGAATAAAGAATATGCATTAAAAAATAATATGCATTCTCTAAGTTTAGTATCAGATAAAATTTCAAATACATATATTATTCCATGTGATGTATGGTGTGACATGAATCCGTATAGTAAGAATGAACTTTATTCCTGGTATATGGTAAGTGATATGGTAGATGATGAAAGTGATGTAAGAGTAAATAGAAAGATGGAACTTGTGTCGGTAGCAAAAGGAAATGGTGGGAATGCAATGATTGGCATAAGTTATCTCCTTAAAGATGATGCAAAAAAAGTTGTAAAGCGCATGGAGATGCTGTGTGAGGATAGGCGCAATGATGGAATGTTTTGGGAAGAGGCATTGTATCAGAATAAAGAAATGTTTGTTAAGGCAAAGGTTGTTCATTCAGCAGACGTTGTGGAAATAAATACATATGAACAACTCAGAGAACTGGATGAGCATTCCTCGCAGCTTAAGAATGAAGCAATAGAAACTATTTGTCAGGTGTTTGGTGTAAATGAAGATAAGATAGTTGATATAACAGTATTAAAAAAAGGAATGACAAACAGATCTTTTTTATTTTCAATAAAAGATAAAAAATACATAATGCGAATTCCGGGGGAAGGAACAGAAAAACTTATTGACAGAAAACAGGAAGCACAGGTATATCAAAGAATTTCAGATAAGGGAATATGTGATAATATTGTATATATAAATCGTTTTTCCTATAAAGGTGGAAATCCAAAGTTACAGCCGGAGATTATTCATAGTTTGAGATTGGATTTATCTTATCAGTGGGTTCAACTATCTTTGGATTATCAACGATTCAACGATGTAATATTGAATGTGGCAGATCCTTATGATAAGGATCCAAGAATAGTGTTCGTAACCTATCGTAACGAAGGACAGCTGGATTGTTTGAACGCATCCCTCTCTTTATCTCCTAAAATTGGTCTTTGGGAGCCAATGGCATATATAGGGCTTAGGAAACAATGGTTCGATACTCCTTGGATGGACGGTTTCAAAGCTATGAATAAGCCGATGTTGATGTTTAACTTCAATAATGCGTTTAGTTTGCCAAAAGGTTTTGTGGTGCGTGCTGATTTCTCTTATCAGACAAAAGGTGCATCACAAAATTATATATTAAATCAGACAGGGGAAATTGATTTAAGTTTACGGAAATCATTTTTGCAGGATCGTTTGAGCTTTAATCTCCAATGGTTTGATGTAGGGCATTTAAGCCGACAGAATATAGATTTGTATAGTGGTATCAATACTGCCTATCAAAGAGCTAAATTGGATAGTGAGTCTGTCAGGCTAACAGTTCGGTTTAAATTTAATATGGGACGAAATAAATACAAAGGTTCGGGAGCAGGACAAGACGTTATAAACAGATTGTAAATAAATATTCTTATGCGTAGTTTCCCTTTCTATCGACAACACGATGCGATGCAGTGTGGTATCGCATGCTTACGGATGATTTGTGCCTTTTTGGGGAAGAATTATTCGATAGATTCTCTCTCTAAGATATGCTTTGCCAGTAAGGACGGTGTATCCTTACTGGGCATTAGCGAGGCGGCAGGTGAATTAGGCTTGAAAACAACTTGCGGAAAAATGTCTATCGATCAGTTAGCGAAAGTTGAGTTACCTGTGATCTTACATTGGAACCAGAATCATTTTGTAGTTCTTTACAAGATCAAATCCAGAAAAGGGAGGAAAAGTGTTTACTACGTGGCGGACCCGGGAAATGGTCTGATGCAATATCAGGAGAAGGATTTTGTGGATCGTTGGATAACGGTCCGCTCGAAAGGAGAGGATAAGGGAGTTGCCATGATCATACAGCCTACGCCTGCTTTTTATCAACAAGAATCTACTCAGGCTGCGGGAAAACGTACTTTCGCTTTTTTGCTTGGTTATTTCAAGCAATTCAAATATTATTTCGGACAGATTATCTTAGGGTTGATTGTAGGCTGCGTTTTGCAGCTAATCTTTCCCTTCTTGACACAAGCGATTGTTGATGTGGGTATCACACATAAGGATTTGAGCTTTATCTGGCTAATCTTGCTTGGACAACTTACCCTTATTTTCAGCCAAACGATCTTGGATTTTATCCAGCGATGGATCTTGCTCCATATCAGCATGCGCATCAATATATCCCTTATCTCGGATTTCTTTATTAAGTTACTAAAGCTCCCGATGGGTTTTTTCGATACAAAGTTGATGGGAGACTTGATACAACGGATGGGTGATCATAAGCGGGTGGAGCAATTTCTCACAACTCAGTCATTGACGGTTTTGTTCTCGTTTTTGACATTTGTTGTTTTCGGGATCGTACTATTGATATATGATAAGATGATATTTCTGATTTTCGTGATGGGGAGCGTGTTGTACGGCGTATGGATCGCATTTTTCTTGCGTAAGCGTAAGGTGCTGGATTATGAACTATTTGAGAAACAGGCGGAGAATAATAATAAGACTTACCAGTTCATCACCACTATGCAGGAGATCAAGTTGCAGGATTGCGAGCAACGTCGCCGTTGGGAGTGGGAGGATGTACAGGCTGGATTATTTCATTTGCAAATGCGTAGCTTGAAGTTGAAACAGGCACAAGAGGCCGGTGGAGTATGTATTACCCAAGTGAAGAATATCTTGATAACGATTTTGGCAGCTACCTCGGTGTTGGAGGGACAGATGACCTTGGGTATGATGCTGGCGGTACAATATATTATTGGGCAGTTGAACAGGCCGGTTGAACAATTGATGAACTTCATTTATGCGTCTCAAGATGTGAAGATCCCCTTGGATCGTATCAATGAGATCCATGCGCAAATGAATGAGGAGGACCATTCCGACTCTTTGGCTACTTATCCGGATGATAACCGGGATTTGTCTTTTCGGAATGTCGATTTTAAGTATGATCCGCACAGTCTCCGAAAGACGATAGATGATGTGAGTTTTACGATTCCCGGAGGGAAGGTGACCGCTATTGTCGGTACCAGTGGCAGTGGTAAAACTACGTTGATTAAATTGTTATTAGGTTATTATCCGGTATCAGGAGGGAAGATCTGTATCGGGAATACCCCAATTAGTGAGTTGAATCTGAAATGGTGGCGGCGTCAATGCGGTGTCGTTATGCAGGATGGGGTTGTTTTTTCTGAATCGATCGCACGAAATATTGCCGTGGATGATGGAGAGATTGATGCGGGGCGGTTACTCCGGGCCGTAGATATATCGAATATAAAAAGTTTTATTATGAGACTGCCATTGAAATACAATACACAAATCGGTCCGGATGGTGTTGGGCTTAGTCAAGGACAGAAACAACGTATTTTGATAGCTAGGGCTGTTTATAAAAATCCGGAATATATTTTCTTGGATGAGGCCACTAATGCGTTGGATGCCGAGAACGAGCGGGTTATCGTGGGGAACTTGAATGATTTTTATAGAGGTAAGACCGTAGTTGTTGTCGCTCATCGGCTGAGTACCGTGAAAAATGCGGATCAGATCATTGTGATTGATAACGGGAAAATCGTTGAGGTTGGGAATCACAAATCATTGTGTGAAAAACGTGGTGCTTATTATAATTTAGTGGAGAATCAATTGGAATTAGGGTCTTGAGAATGAGAAAGGTATATGCGTATGGCAGAGTATGATAATATAGAGTTGCGTAGTGAGAAGGTACAGGAGATAATTGGTAAGGCTCCAGGTGGAATCGTGCGTGACGGCATCGGGATGTTGACAACAGTGCTTGTCTGTTTAGCGTTGGTAGCATGCTTTATACCTTATCCGGAGAATGTGACGGTGAGTGTTTTTGTTACACAGGTAGATGAGCGGTATGTGGAAGTGACGGCACTTGTACCTTACCGGTTTATCACGAAAGTTCATAAAGGTATGTCGGCCGATATTGAGTTTGAAGGGTACGCCTCATCAGAGTATGGATTATTGAAAGCGGAAATAGAAGGGTTAGAAGATTCTATTGTTACGGTATCGGGAGACAACTTCTTCTCTACGAAGCTTATTATAGAAAAAAAGGATATAGAGCTATACCACTTACAAGTAAAGATGAAAGGCACAGCTTCAATTTTACTTTCAAAAAGAAGTTTGATCGATATGTTTTCTTAGATTTTATGAACGATTGAACTTTATAATCTTAGCAAGCGGGATATTATCTTTTATTTATTATGGAACCTATACCCAACTCCCAACATCAAGTTATTCGGATTATGGAACTTGTGCAGTTGGTATCCGACATGCAGGAATAAATTTCGTGTAACCGATACCTTGAGGGCTAGGATCTGGTATAATCCTTTCAGGTCGCCTTTGTTGTAGAATAAATTATGTCCGACTCCTATATTGATCGAGAAGAATGGCATCGTGAACTCGCCACGGGCGGAGAGGCCGATACCGATTTGCTCGTGTAGGGGCGGGCGGTAGAATCGGGGTTCTTCGCCGACTTGGATGATCTCGTCGGAATAAATATTCGCGCTTTCGTCATATTGGCCGTCTAGGGAGATACCTGCTTTTAGGAACCGGTTGAATTTGTACATCGGGTTGAGGTTGAATCCGAGGATGCCGAACTGACCTGGAAAGATATGAGCCTCGTCACCAAGCATAACTCCTTTTGCCCGGGTCGCGCCATATAGGATGACATCGTAACTGACACGTTGCCAAAAGCTGGAGAGGTATAATTGATTTGCCGGTAAGGAACGTGCGGTACCTATCTCATGATGGCTTTCCTCGATAGGATTGAGCGTGTAGACGAGTCCGATCCGGCCGCCAATCGTATTCAATCCCGCATTCGGAAGATGAGTATTTCCGTTTGAGTAGTGCGTTAAATCCGCCCCGACGAGCAGGTTGCAATAACGGGATAGTTTCGCGTTGAGGAAAAATCCCAGATTGATATAGGCATTGATCTTAGAACCGATGATCTTATTACGGTAATTATTGTTTTCATCATACGGATGCCACCCGAATGAGGCTCCGAAATTCCATTCATAATCGAAGGATAACCGGGAAGAGATCTTGGCGATGCGGGAGCTTTGGAAAACATATGCCGCCCAAGGATTACCTACTTCCTGCCGATTGCCAAAGGTATTATAAGAGATGCCTATTCCTTGGTAAGTGTGCGGATAGAGCTGGCCCTCCTTAGAGTTAGGATTCTGTTGGAACCCGTATTTCAAATGGAATGAAGCCGCCTTACGTAAAGTAAGCCCGTTTCCATAGCCATCATCTTTCAGGAATTTGCTAGTCGGGGCGACATACGAGGGACGTACGTCGAATCCAATTTTGTGGATTAGGGATTTATTATCATCTTGAGCTTTTACCGTACAGGTCCATATCATCATTACCGCTATGTAAAAGCTTATCATCTTGCTTTTTATCATACTTCAATACGTTTGTCTGATCACCAACATTGCGCTTTGTCTTTCAACTCGGGTATCTTGTTCTTATCGAATACAGGGCTTTTAATACCCGCTTTCTTTTGGGCTACGTAATCCTGTAATAATAGGAACGCCTGACGGCTCAACAATGAGATCGCGATCAAATTGCAGATCGTCATCAGTCCCATGGTCACGTCCGCTAGGCTCCAAGCCAAGTCTAAACTAGCCAACGCACCGAACATGACCATTCCACCGACTAATATACGATAAATAAATAAGACACTTCTCTTGGACGTGATAAAACGAATATTCGCTTCTCCGTAATAGTAATTACCGATAATACTACTGAACGCGAACAAAAGGATCGCTAAAGCGACAAACGTACTACCGATGCTACCCACCTCGTTACTCAAAGCTTGTTGCGTGAGCTGGACTCCATTGATGGAGCCGTCTAATGGCGCTCCGCTAAACAAGATGATGAACGCCGTGCAGGTACAGATAATCTGCGTGTCGGTAAATACGCCTAATGCTTGGATCAATCCTTGTTTGACTGGATGGGAGACATGCGCCGTAGCCGCTACGTTCGGTGCCGATCCCATACCGGCCTCATTACTGAATAGGCCTCGTTTAATCCCTTGCATCAACGCCGCTCCGACACTGCCGCCTATCGCCTGTTCCCAACCAAAAGCGTTTGACAGAATGGTTTCTATAACAGCGGGTAGGCGGGTAATATTAAACAGTACGATTCCCAACGCCAATGCTATATATCCTAATGCCATGACCGGTACGACAATACTGCTTACTCTCGCGATGCGCTGAATACCTCCGAATATGACGATTAACGTAAGTACCGTAAGAATCGCCCCGATCCAAGCATGATCGATGCCAAAAGCGCCTTCCCAAGCTGCGCAGATGGTATTGCTTTGCACGGAATTAAAGGCAAAACCAAAGGTTATCGAAATCAATACGGCAAATAATACGCCCATCCATCGTAACCCCAAACCATGTAGCATATAGTAAGCGGGACCGCCAATGAACGAGTCTTTCCCTTTTTCTTTATATAATTGAGCTAACGTAGATTCCACGAATGCGCTGGAAGAACCCAATAAAGCGATCAGCCACATCCAGAATACGGATCCGGGTCCGCCGATCGCTACGGCTGTCGCTACACCGGCTAGGTTTCCGGTCCCTACACGGCTGGCTAAAGATACGGCGAAGGCTTGGAAAGAGGAGATATGCTTTTCCCCTTTTTCTCCTTTCCCGGCAGAATCGCCTAATAATCGGATCATCTCGCCAATCATGCGGAATTGTACGAACCTACTTTTTATCGTAAACCATACGGCGCATCCCAATAACATGATAATAAGGATGTATGACCATAATATATCGTTGACTCCGTTGATCCAATTATTCAATAGCTCCATGATTTATAATCTGTTGTTTGGTTACAAAGATACGTATCTACGAAGCAAATTCATCGAAATATTATTTTTTTATCATTTTCTTGTAACGTTTTCCAAACGGCTGTCGTCTTATAGTTAGAAACAAATGATAAGCGGGAAAGGCCACCCTGCTATATTCGGAAAAAATACGATAAAAATGAAACGGATGATGATTTGGATCATACTGCTAGGCGGTATGGTACAGGGAGCTTTTGCTCAGAACTTAGAGATAAAGGGAATGGTGCGGGACGCTCGCAACAAAGAAATCTTGGAATTTGCAAATGTGGTATTGCAAACAATGGACTCTTCTTTTGTAGCGGGTACGACTACGGATATGAAGGGGCATTTTTTATTAAATAAGATTAAAAAAGGGAGTTATATTCTATCTGTCTCTAGTCTAGGCTTTAAGACGGAGTATATTTCCTTGGAAGGCTTGTCCAAGAATATTTCTTTGGGAGAAATATCCTTAAATGATGATGCGGTATCCTTAGACGGGGTGACGGTTAGCGCCTCTGCCCAGACGAGCCATGCCGATAAAAAAGTGGTCTTCCCATCGGAGCGCCAGATGAAGGCTTCGGGAAACGGTATGGATTTGTTGCAGCAGATGATGCTACCGAGAGTGCAGGTGGATTTGTTGAACAGTGAGATCAAGGCCACGGGAAATGGGGTAGTCCAAGTGCGTATCAATGGCGTGAAGGTGGAACAGGATGAGATCAAGGCCTTGAATCCCTCGGACATCATTCGTATAGAATATCATGATAACCCGGGCTTGCGTTATGGCAATGCCGATATCGTGCTGGATTATATTGTTCGCCGGCCGGATACGGGAGGTAGTTTCGGTCTGGACATGGCGCAAGGTATCAATTCCATGTGGGGTGAACATAATGCTTGGGGAAAGATCAATCATAAGAACTCGGAATGGGGCGCTTCTTATCGGATCGGTCCTCGTGATTTCTATGGAATGAAACGGAATAACGAGGAAGAGTTCCATTTAGCGAATGGAACGACCTTGAACCGTGTGGAAATAGGCGAACCTTCGCGCGCTCGTTTGTTCATGCATAACCTGAATGTGAACTATAGCTATCAAAAGCCGGATAAGTATATGTTTAACGCCACGTTCCGCTACCGGAATAATCATCAACCGCATTGGGATTATCAAGGAGTCTTGATGAATAAGGCGAATCCGGAGGATAAAGTGGATATGATCGATCTATCGGGATCAGCCTATCAAGCTCCTGCGCTGGATTTGTATTACCAACGGGATTTGAAGCATAACCAGACCTTGGTGTTTAACGTGGTAGGGACTTATAACCAAACGAAATCGACCCGTATCTATCAGGAGAGTAAACATGAACAATTGTTGACTGATGTAAATAACGTGGTGGATGGTGATAAATACTCGATTATCGGCGAAGCTATCTATGAAAAGAAATTAACGAATGGTAATCGGTTGAGCGGCGGTTTACGCCATAACCAATCTTTCTCGGATAACAGTTATATCAATGGGCATAACTATAAGACGCATATGGAACAGATGGAGAGTTCCGTATATGCGGAATTCAAGGGAAAGGTGAAAAAACTGGATTACTCATTGGGTGTGACCGTGAATCGATCGTCTTATAGCCAACGGGGTGAGGATGCGGATTATGAACGTTATACGGTGAGTCCCCGGTTGACCTTGTTTTATGCTTTGCCCGGGGAATCTTCCATCCGTTTGAAATCAACGATGGGGAATGTGACTCCTTCTTTGGGTGAGCTGAGCGCTATCGACCAAGTGATCGATTCCTTGCAAATACAGCGGGGTAATCCTAACTTGAAGTCTTATATGAGTTATTATACGGAATTGAATTACGAGTTTCGCAAAGGTCTGTTTTACGTGAATGCCTTGGGCGCTTATGAGTATCAGCCGGACGCTATCATGGACGAGAAATATCTGGAAGGGAATAAGATCATCCAGACTTGGAATAATCAGAAAAACTGGCAACGGGTTGTCGCTTCCGTTAACTTGCGGGTCGGCCCGATCAAGGACATCTTGCAATTTTCTGTCAATGGTGGTATGAACCATTATATGAGTAACGGTAATACCTACACGCATCGATATACGAACTGGTGGTGCGACGCAAATGTTTCCGTTACTTGGAAGAATTGGTCACTCATGTATATGTTGATGACGAATTGGAACTGGTTTAAGGGCGAGACGATGAGTGGGGGTGAGAATATCCAAGGAATCCAGCTTGGTTATAGGCATAAAGACTTGATGATTGGCTTGCGTGTCTTTAATCCGTTTACGGATAACTATAAGCAGGAGACCGAGAACTGGAACCAATACGCCTCTTTCCACCGTTCGAATTACATCAAGGAAAGTTCCCGTTTGTTTGTGGCGACGATTTCCTATAACTTCTCTTTCGGCCGTAAATTTAGCGCTGGTCAGAAGAAAGTGAATAATGCCGATAATGACTCGGGGGTAATGAGTACCGGTAAATAAGGGAATATTTTATATCTTTGAGGGAAAATAAAATGAGATATGAAAGCGATTAATCCGAATGAGATCAAAGACAACTTTATCGAGTTGATTGGTAAGGAGTGGATGCTGGTAAGCGCCGGTGATAAGGAGAAGTTTAATATGATGACTGCCAGTTGGGGCGGCGTGGGAGTGTTATGGAACCGTCCGGTGGTGTTTGCTTTTATTCGTCCGGAGCGTTATACCCGTGAGTTTATCGACGCTAAAAATGAGTTCACGATTACTTTCCTAGGACCGGAGCACCGGAAAGCCCATGGCATTTACGCTACCGCTGCCGGAGGGTGCGTTCTGGAAACCGTTTGAAGGATAATGCATTTTCATTAGGTGAGAGGTATGGAACAATACAAAACTGATGCTGAGATCTATGCTGTGCTGGAGCGGGAGATCATTGACCTGACCATCCGCCCCGGCTCTTCACTGAGCGAAAATCCGCTCTGTGCCCGCTTTGGCGCACCGCGCACCCTGATCCGGGTGGTGCTGCAGAAGCTGCAGGAAAACGGGCTGGTAAAGATCGTGCCTTACAAGGGCACCACCGTTACCCGGCTGAACCGCCGCATCGTGGACGAGCTGATCTACGAGCGCACCGCCGTGGAAGCCCGCGTATTGCGGGATTTTTCGCCCCGGTGCACCCCGGAGCAGCGGGCGTTGATCCGCAGGCGGGTGGAAACCTACGAAGCCCTTGCGGCTATGGAGAGCCCGGATTACAACAAGCTGTACGAAGCCGACCGTGCCCTGCACGGGACATGGTTTGCCGCCATGGATAAAATGTACCTGTGGAGCACCCTGCAGAACGCCCACGCCGACTACAGCCGCTTCCGGATGCTGGACACCATGACCACCGGCGGCCTTGCCGAGGTGATCGCAGACCACCGCAACCTGATGAACGCCATCGAGCGGTGCGACCTTGCCGCCTTTGAACCGTTGGTGGAACGGCACCTGTACGGCGGCATCCGGCGGCTTGGCTCCAAGCTGACCGAGGAATATGCCGATTATTTTGAGCCGGAAAAGTAATTGTTCTATGTGGAACATTTTATAAAACGAAAGGGCACAGCGCATTGCAGCGCCGTGCCCTTTTGTTTTATGCTGTCTGAATTTCAGAACACCCCGGAAATAAAAATTTCCAGACCTATGCCAATGAGGATGATGCCGCCCAGAATGGATGCCTTGCCGGAGAGCTTGGTGCCAAACTTTTTGCCGATGCGCAGGCCCGCCATGCAGATAAAGAAGGTGACCACCGCAATGATGAGCGATGCCGCAAGTGCCATCAGCCAGCCGTATTCCGAAATGGTGAAGCCCACCGAAAGCGCATCGATGCTGGTAGCCACGCCCTGCATGAGCAGTGCACCCGCACTCAGCTCTGCTGCTTCTTCGGCCTCTTCGCCCTTGATGCCATCCACAAGCATTTTGCCGCCAATATAGCCCAGCAGAGCCAGCGCGATCCACGGGATGAATTTTTCAAACGAAGAGAACAGCTCCACAATGGTGTGCACGCACACCCAGCCCGTCATGGGCATCACGGCCTGAAAAAGGGCAAAGGTGCCCGCGATCCTGCACATGGTTCCCCTGCTCATGCGGTGGTCGTGCAGGCCGTTTGCCATGGACACCGAGAACGCATCCATTGCAAGGCCCACGCCCAGCAGGGCACTGTTGAGGAAAAATACAAAGCTCCATTCCATATTGTCTGCCTCCTGAATCTGACCAGAATATCGGGCAATACAAAACCCGGTCTCGGGCGCACATGTACGTCCGGGACCGGGTGATTTTTTGAAACCAACTCCATGTGCACGGGCGCTGTTCTATGCGCCAAAAACACATGAGTCTCGCAAATGAAAGCAAGCCAGACCGGAACCAACGGTCATCATGTTGACTTGCTGCGCCCTGCAAAAGCGCCTGCTACTCCCCCACGGGTATTTGTGATTGTTTTGCCATTGTAGCATATCTTTGCAGGGAAGTCCAGACAAACCTGCGCGGTTACACGGTATTTTTCCATCGGCGGGCAAAATACCAGTCCTGTGAAATAATAAAACACAGGGTGTTGCCCAGTGCCCTCAGGGTAACAGCATGTTCCTGACGCAAGGCCCGGCGGGCGCAGCGCTCGTACTCCCGCGCCTGCTGCATCCGGGCACTCCGGCGCTCTTCGGCGGTCAGGTGCATTCCCACATCGATCAGGGAGTGCAGCAGTGCCCAGTACAGCTCACACAGCGAACCCGTGATGCCATGGCGGCGGACGCACTCGAACACGGTATAGTTTGCTTCCACACGGTCGAGATTGCGCAGGGTGACTTTGCTGTTGACGATGCTGCCCGCCACCTTGCGGTAAAGGTACAGCGCATCCGGGATATTCGCGATTCTGTCCGCTTTTTCGTAGGCGTAGGCGATCAGCAGGGTGTCCTCGTTCAGCTTGCCCTCTGCAAAGCGCAGCTGCGCAAAAATGCTGCGGTGGTACAGCTTGTTCCACACCACCATGTAGGGCAGAAGGGTGCTGTGCTCCAACGCCTGCTCCGGGGTCAGCACCTCCCGCCGCACATGCAGATACTGCTCCCGGATGGGGGTCAGGGCTTCGTCCACCTGCCGGTAATTGCACACGGCCATCTGTGCACCGGCCTCCTGCGTCGCATGGTAAAGCTTTGCGCAGAAGTCCGGCGTGATGGTGTCGTCTGAATCCACAAAGGCGATCCATTCGCCCTCTGCCGCGTCCAGCCCGGCATTGCGTGCCACGCTCAGGCCACGATTCTTCTGGTGGATGACCCGGATGCGGCTGTCCTTTGCCGCTGCGGCATCGCACAAAGCAGGGCAGCTGTCCGGAGAGCCATCGTCCACCAGGATCAGCTCAAAATCCGTGAAGGTCTGGGCAAGGATGGAAGAGATGCAGGCGCTCAGAAAACGCTCTGTCTTATATACCGGCACGATGATGCTGATCTCCGGCTGTTTTTTATGTTGTTCCTGCACAATAAACTCCTCATTGCTTCAGGTCGTTTTCTGCCGTCTTTCCGCCCTTTTGCGGCATAGATCCAGATAACTGCAGGCCGATGCAGCGCAGACCACTGCCGCCCACAAATTTTTTAGTGTTACGCCGCGGGCTTGCATCAGCCGATGGCGGGCTGTACGCTCATACGCAAAGGCTTCCTTCATCCGGGGGCTTTTGCGCTCTTCCGGTGTCAGGTGCAGCCAGATGTCCCACACGGCAGTCAAAATCGGGCGATAGGCTGCACACAAAGCATCCCGGATGCCGTTTTGGTACAGCACATCAAACAGGCGGTACCATGCTTCCACCCAGTCCAGTGTTTTCAAGGTAGTCTTGCGGTGCATGGCACTGCCGGTAACGATGCGGTAATTGTATAAAAAATCCCATACACCGCAGGCAGAAGCCGCTCTTGCGTAAATGACCGGCATGAGACAGGTATCTTCAAACGCCTTGTTTTCTGGATAGCGCAGATTTTCCAGCAGTTTTCGGCGATAAAGCTTATTCCACGGAACCTGAAAATCCGACACCACCATCCGGCGCAGAACTTCCTCCTGCGGCAAAAACTCGTTCAAAAGTCGGTGTTCCCCGCCCGCAAGCGTTTTGCCCGTTTCATCAATGCACTGACTGCTGCAGATTGCAAAATCTGCACCCGTTTCCAGCACTGCCTTATGCATTTTTTCCAGATACTCCGGTTCCACCGTATCATCCGAATCCACAAATGCGATCCAATTTCCCTGTGCTGCATCCAGACCCGCATTGCGGGCTGTGCTTACACCGCCGTTTTGCTTATGGATCACCCGCACGCGGCTGTCCCTTTTTGCTGCTGCATCGCACAGGGCAGGGCAGTTGTCCGGTGAGCCATCGTCCACAAGGATCAGTTCAAAATCTGTAAAGGTCTGAGCGAGGATGGAATCAATGCACTCATTCAGATATTTTTCCACCTGATACACTGGCACGATGATGCTGATCTCCGGTCTTCCACTTTCTGTTCTTTCACTCACAGTATTTCTCCCATTCGGAATTCAGTTTTATTTCCGGTACTTGAAGTTGAAGTAGAACTGCGGGTTTGCAATGCAGAGTGCGGTTTCTGCTGCGTTGCGCAGGGTACAGGCCCCCTGTTGACGAACCTCTCTGCCTGCTTTTTTCAAGCACGCTTCCGCCTGCTGAACCCGTTCACTGTTTCTCTGTTTGGGTGGCAGACTTTTTTTTGTGTTTCGGAGCATGCGTTTCATCAGTACATACTGCAGGAATGCTGTGTCTTTTTTTCCATACTTGAGTGCACAAGCAAGAAGGCCGTAGTTTGCATCGATCTCATCCAGATTTTTCAAGGTGACCTTTCCATGCATAATGCTTGCCGGATGCAGCCGGTAATGGTACAGTTTTTCCTTTATACAAGCCACAGCTGTTGCATGTTCAATGATTTCCGGTGTGGTAAATGCATCTTCATAGTTTTTGCCCACAGGAAAAACGATTCCTTCCAGCACATCTCTCCGATGCAGTCTTGTTGCTGCCTGAATCAACGGCGTAAGGCGGATGCGGTGTATTGCTTCCTCACGGGAAAGCACTTCTGTACGTAAAGGCTGTTCCTGATAATCACAAAGACTTCCATCCTCTTCCATAAAAACTTCGTTGCAGACTGCAAGTTCAGCACCTGCCTGCTTTGCTGCCCGCAGCATTTTTTCGTAGTAAGTCTTGTCTACAAAGTCATCCGGGTCCACAAAGCCGATCCAATTTCCCTGTGCAGCTGCCAAACCCGCATTGCGAGCTGTGCTTACACCTCCGTTGATTTTATGGATCACCCGCACGCGGCTGTCTTTTTCTGCCGCAGCATCACACAGGGCAGGGCAGTTGTCCGGGGAGCCATCGTCCACCAGGATCAGCTCAAAATCCGTAAAGGTCTGTGCCAGAATGGAATCAATGCATTCGTTCAGGTATTTTTCCACCTTATACACCGGCACGATGATGCTGATCTCCGGGGATTTTTTTTGCTCTGTCATGTTCCTTAAACCACTTTCTGTGTTTATTTTTATTCCTCACACGCTATTTCTATTATACATGGTTTGGATGGATTTGAAAAGAAGCCGCCGTGCAGAAATCTCTGTGCGGCGGCTTCTTTCAAATCTTATTGTGTTTTCAAGGTTTACTCTTCGCCCTTATCGTCTGCTTCCGGGGCTTCTGCAGCGGCGGCAGCATCCGCAGCTTCCATGGCGGCAAGCTGCTCTGCGGTGGGTTCGGCATCGGCATCGGAGGTGTCGATCTGCTCGGTCTGGGCCTCGTCGTCGTGGTCGGTGCGGGCAAGTACCATCACCTTGTCGTTCTCACCCAAGCGCATCACCCGCACGCCGGAACCGTAGCGGCTCTGCAGCGGGATCTCGTTGGCGTGCAGGCGGATGATGATGCCCTCCTGACTGCTCAGCAGCACATCGTCGATGTCGTCCACGATCTTGACGGCTGCGACCTTGTCCTTGGAGGCGTCGTAGTTGCGGATGCCCTTGCCGCCGCGGGCGGTGATGCGGTAGGTGTCGATGTCAGAGCGCCGGCCCTTGCCGTTTTCGGTGACGGTGAGCACCGTGCCGCCCTCGCGGCAGATGCAGACGCCGACGACCTCGTCGCCCTCGGCCAGCTTGATCGCGCGGACGCCGTGGCCGCTGCGGCCCATCGGGCGGGCATCGGCCTCGTTGAAGCGGATGGCCTGACCGTTGCGGGTAGCCACGATGAGCATATCATTGCCGGTGGTCAGGCGGGTCCATGCCAGCGCGTCGCCCTCGTTGAGCGCAATGCCGATGAGGCCCGTCTTGCGGATGTTGGCGTACTGCTCCAGCGGGGTGCGTTTGATGAGGCCCTGCTTGGTGACCATAGTGACGAAACCGCCCTTGTTGTCCTCGTCCTTGGGGTAGCAGAGCATGTTGGTGACCTTTTCGCCCTCGGCCAGCTGCAGAAGGTTGACGATGTTGCTGCCCTTGCTGGTGCGGCTGCCCTCGGCGATGGTGTAGCCCTTGATGCGGAAGAGGCGGCCCTTGTCGGTAACGAACAGGACATAATCATGGGTAGAGCCCACGAACATCTCCTGCACGATGTCCTCTTCCTTCCGGGTCATGCCGGAGATGCCGCGGCCGCCGCGCTTCTGGGCCTGATAGGTGGCCTTGAGCTGGCGCTTGATATAGCCGGCCTCAGTGAGGGTGTAGACGCACTGTTCCTCGGCGATGAGGTCTTCGATGTCCACTTCGCCGGTGACGGACTGGATCTCGGTGCGGCGCTCGTCGCCGAAGCGCTTTTTCATGTCCAGCAGCTCGTTCTTGACGATTTCCAGAACACGGGCGTCGTTGGCGAGGATGTTCTCCCAATCCTCGATTTTAGCCTGTAAGCCGGACAGCTCTTCCTCGATCTTGAGGATCTCGAGACCAGCCAGACGGCCCAGCTGCAATTTCACGATAGCGTCGGCCTGCGGGTCATCGAAGCCGAACTGCTCCATGATAGCAGCCTTTGCCTCGGCCATGCCGCCCTTGCAGGCGCGGATGGTAGCGATGAGCTCATCCACGATGTCGGTGGCCTTCTTCAGACCCTCGAGGATGTGGGCGCGCTCCTTGGCCTTCTTCAAATCATACTGAGTGCGGCGACGGACGACTTCATCCTGGAACTCGACGTACTTCTGTATCATCTGTTTCAGGGTCATGACCTTCGGCACCTTGTGGTCGATGGCCAGCATGATGACGCCCACGGTATCCTGCAGCTGGGTGTACTGGTACAGCTGGTTCAGAATGACCTGTGCATTGGCATCCTTGCGGATGTCCACCACGATGCGCATGCCCTTGCGGTTGGTCTCATCGTTCAGGCCGGTGATGCCCTCGATGCGCTTCTCCTTGACAAGGTCGGCCATGTTCTCGATGAGGCGGGCCTTGTTGACCATATACGGGATTTCCGTAATGATGATCTGGGTGCGGCCGTTCTTGGTCTCCTCGATGGTGGCGCGGCCCCGCAGGGTGATCTTGCCCCGGCCGGTGGCGTAGGCGGCGCGGATGCCGCTGCGGCCCATGATGATGCCGGCAGTGGGGAAGTCCGGGCCCTTGATGTATTCCATCAGGCCGGGCAGGTCGATGTCCGGATCGTCGATATAGGCGATACAGCCGTCAATGACCTCGCTCAGGTTGTGGGGCGGGATGTTGGTGGCCATGCCGACCGCAATGCCCTGACTGCCGTTGACCAAAAGGTTCGGGAAGCGGCAGGGCAGCACGCTGGGTTCCTTCTTGGTCTCGTCAAAGTTGGGGTCCCAGTCGATGGTGTCCTTCTCGATATCGGTCAGCATCTCCACCGCCATGCGGCTCATGCGGGCCTCAGTGTAACGGTAGGCAGCCGGGGGGTCGCCATCCACAGAACCAAAGTTACCCTGACCATCCACCAGCGGATAGCGCAGAGAGAAGTCCTGTGCCAGACGGACCATGGCATCGTAGACCGATGCGTCGCCGTGGGGATGGTAGGAGCCCAGCACCGCACCAACGGTGTCGGCGGATTTGCGGTAGGGATGGCTGGGGTCGTTGCCGCGCTCGTGCATGGTGTACAGAATGCGGCGGTGAACAGGCTTCAAACCGTCGCGCACATCGGGCAGGGCGCGGGACACGATGACCGACATGGAGTAGTCCAGGAATGCGGTCTCGATCTCCTTTTTCACATCGCGGATGATCTTTTTGGTTCCGCTGCCCGGTATCATCACATAATCTTCTTCCATTGTTTCCTCCGTAGGATCATACCCTCTCAGTCAATGCCTTACGGCATTGCCAGCTCCCCCGAAAAGGGGGAGCTTTTTTTGCGTGAGAAGGAAAAGTTTATCTTTTTGCCTAAAGCTCCCCCCTCGGGGGAGCTGGCGCGTCAGCGCCTGAGAGGGTTTTCTTACACGTCCAGCTTTGCGTACTGGGCGTTGGTCTCGATAAAGCGGCGGCGCGGCTCCACCTGATCGCCCATCAGGATGGTAAAGGCTTCGTCGGCCTTCTCGGCATCGTCAATGGTGATCTGCACGATCACGCGGTTATCGGGGTTCATGGTGGTCTCCCACAGCTGTTCGGGGTTCATCTCACCAAGGCCCTTATAGCGGTTCACCTTTGCGCCGGGCATTTCCTGCGAAAGCACGGCCATTTCGGCATCGTTGTAGGCGTACTTGATGGTGTTGCCCTTCTGCACCTTGAACAGAGGCGGCTGGGCCACATACACATGGCCCTGCTCAATGAGCGGGCGCATATAGCGGAAGAAGAAGGTGAGCATCAGGGTGCAGATGTGGGAGCCATCCACATCGGCATCGGCCATGATGAACACTTTATCGTAGCGCAGCTTGGAGATATCGAACTCGTCCCCAATGCCGCAGCCCAGCGCCAGCACCACCGGCATCAGCTTGTCGTTGCCGTAAATTTTATCGGCGCGAGCCTTTTCCACGTTCAGCATCTTGCCCCACAGCGGCAGGATGGCCTGAATGGCAGAGTCGCGGCCCATCTTAGCGGAACCGCCTGCAGAGTCGCCCTCGACGATGAAAATTTCGGTGCGGCTGGGGTCTTTTT
>ERZ840057.1603-NODE-1603-length-18167-cov-24.011981_pt1 | contig 18167 bp, 14 predicted proteins | sample MGYA00519907_ERZ840057 | MGnify/ENA primary metagenome ERZ840057 (study PRJEB31850, sample SAMEA3708862) | human gut metagenome | biome: human gut; feature: human-associated habitat; material: faeces | place: China | collected 2014 ...
CGGACGGCAGATCTTTGTCACCGGCCACCCGGAGTACGACAAATACACGCTGGATTCAGAGTACCGCCGCGATGTGGACAAGGGCCTGCCCATCCATGTGCCGGTGAATTACTACCCGGACGATGATCCCACAAAGCCGCCGCTGTTCCGCTGGCGTGCCCACGCCCACCTGCTGTATGAGAACTGGCTGAACTACTATGTCTACCAGAACACCCCCTATGATCTGGGCGAGATCCAGCGCGTAAAGCACGAATAAATGCACAAAAACCGGTATTGCGTCAAAATTGCGCGATACCGGTTTTTGTGCTATACTGTTCCTGCGGCCCTTCTCCATTCCCCTAACCGCGGAAAGGAGGTGAACCCCTTGGAAACTCTCTCTACATTTATCCAAACCGTTGCCGCGCAGGTAGTTGCCTACTATCTGTGCACATGGATCGACGGTAAGATCGGCAAGGGCAGCAAACACTAAAAGAAGCCCCCGGTACTGACACTACCGGGGGCTTCGTGTTTCGGCATGAACCCGATGGATTCAATCTCTCTACATTGCCTATCTTTAGTATATGCAGTTTTGGGCAAAAGTCAAGCGATGAAATGCAAATTATTTTTTACGCCTTACCGGCTTTTTCTTGCGCACGCTGTAGCCAAAGGTGCCCAGCTTTTTGCCCAGTGCCAGATAGTCGCCGTGACTGTAGACGATGAGCTTTGCCTTCTCGAGACACAGCTTGCCGTTTTCGTCCAGCAGGCTTTCGTCCACATCACAGGCCACCACTTCGGCAAGGAACAGGTCGTGGCTGCCCAGCGGGATCACCTGAGTTACCTTGCATTCCAGATTGACCGGGCTTTCTTCCAGAATGGGGCAGTCGGTCAGCACGCTGCCGGGGGCAGAATGCAGGCCGCAGGCGGCAAATTTATCCACATCACGGCCGCTTTTTACGCCGCACCAGTCCACCGAACGCACCAGCGCTTCGGTGGGCAGATTGATGGCAAACTGTCCGCTTTCCTGAATGAGGTGGTGGCTGTAGCGCTCCGGCCGAACGCTGATGGACACCATGCTGGGCTGGGTGCAGATGGTGCCCGTCCAGCCGATGGTGATGAGATTGGGCTTTTCCAGCCCGCCGCAGGACACCAATACCGGCGGTTCCGGGTTCAGCAGGGTGCTGCCCCGCCAGCTCTGTTTGCTCATCCGTGATACTTCCTTTCGTAGGGTGCCCAGGTGCGCTCGCTGATGATATAGCGCGGGCGGGCTTTCGTCTCCATATAAATTTTGCCGATATACTCGCCGATCACGCCTAAGCACACCAGCTGCACGCCGCTCATGAAGCAGACGATGCACACGATGGAGGCCCAGCCGGCCACGCTGCTGCCCATGGCGGCGCACACGATGGCCCAGATGACTCCGATAAAGCTGATCAGGCTCACAAAGATGCCAGATCCGGTAATAAGGCGGATGGGCTTGTTGGAAAGACTGGTGATGCCGTCAAAGGCAAGGGCCAGCATCTTGCTCAGCGGATAGTGGCTCTCACCGGCAAGGCGTTCGTGGCGCTCATAGGTGACTACCTCGCTCTTGAAGCCAACCAGCGGCACCATGCCGCGCAGAAAAATGTTCACTTCCCTGTAGTCGGCAAAGCTTTCCAGCACACGGGTGCTGATGAGGCGGTAGTCTGCGTGGTTGAACACGATGTCTGCGCCCAGAGCGTTCATCACATGGTAAAAGCCCTCGGCGGTGAAGCGCTTGAAGAAGGTGTCTGTATCGCGGCGGCTGCGCACGCCGTAGACCACCTCGGCACCGTCCAGATACTTTTTAACCATCTCGTCCATGGCGTTGATGTCGTCCTGACCATCACAGTCGATGGAAATGGTAACATCGCAGGTGCCGCTGTGCAGTGCCTCCATCAAGCCTGCCAGCACGGCGTTCTGGTGGCCGCGGTTGCGGCTCTGGGAAATGCCGATGTAGTGCTCGTCCTGTGCGGCAAAACTCTGGATCAGTTCCCATGTCTTGTCTTTGGAGCCGTCGTTCACGAACAGCACCCGGCTCTTCTCGCTCACAAGGCCCTGTGCGGCAAGGCCGCTGATCTTTTCCAGAAACATGGGAGCTGTAATGGGCAGCACCTGCTCCTCGTTGTAGCAGGGGATCACGATCCATAAAATCGGTTTTGACATATTTAAAAATACTCCTATATTAAAAATAACAAGATGATGCCGCTGACGGTTACGGCCTTCCAGTGAAAAAGAGTTTTAGAAAAATCCGTAGATTTTTCTAAAACTCAAATATAAAAATAAAATTTCAGCTGAATACAGCCAAAGCGCACGCGGCGGCTATTCAAATGGTCATTGCACCATTTGCTTCAGTACCGCAGGCTCCAGCAGCTTGAAGCTGCTTTTGTAGGTGTCCAGCAGGCCGTCCCGCTGCATCTGGCTCAGCTCGCGGGAGAGAGCACTGCGGTCGCAGTTCAGGTAATCCGCCAGCTGGATGCGGGAGAACGGGATGCTGAAGGTCAGGCTGCCAGCCCGCTCGGCTTCACTGAGCAGATAGGCGCACACTTTGGCCCGCAGGCTTTTGAGCACCAGCAGGTCGATGCGGCGGGAGAGGGAAAAATATTTATCGCTGATGGTGCGCACAAGGTTCTGCACCACCCGCTGGTGGGCGGGGCTGCCGTCCGAGAGCAGCAGCCGCTCGTAGGGCAGCAGCAGCACCTCACAGGGGGCGGCAGCCAGCACGGTGACTGGGCTGGACAAGCTGGAGCCTCCCAGCACGTCCCCGAACACCCCGCCCGGCTCTACCTGGGCGATGGGGATGCGCACCCCGCCCGGTGCCGGGCGGTAGGCCTCCAGCTCGCCGGACAGCACGATGCCCACCCGGCGGCTGGGCTCCCCCGCCAGCACAAGGGCTTCGCCCTTGCCGTAGCTGCGCACACTGCCCCCCAGCCTGGACAGCAGCGTGCTGAGCTCCGCAGCGGAAAGCCCCGCGAACAGCGTGGTGGTTTGTAACAGCGGCAGATAATTATTCATCGCAACTCCGCAGAGAAAATAGTGTTCTCCGCAGCCTCCTGCAATTACGTTGCGCACGCAACGGTATTTTTACCCCTATTATAGTAAACTGGAACGCGCAAAGCAAATGATTTTGCAAAATTTTTCAAAAAAAGACCGGTTTCCGCTTCCCGTACCGGGGCGTGCCGGGTGTGAAAAGGAGTATTTCATGAAAAAGATCCTGTCCTTACTGCTGGCGTTCAGCCTTGCACTGAGCCTTGCAGCCTGCGGCGGCAGCGCAAGCTCTGCCGCTTCCAGCGCAGCGGTGTCCGAAGTTGCTTCCTCTGCGGCTGCTTCCGAGGAAGAAGAGACCGCAGCGCCGCTGTCTGCTACCGAGCCGCTGCGTATCGCGGGGCTGAAGGGCCCCACCACCATGGGGCTTGTCAACCTGCTGTCGATGGAGCAGGCCGGTACTGCCGCCATGGACTACGATCTGCAGCTTTACGGCGCTGCGGATGAGATCGTGCCGCTGCTCATCAAGGGTGAGCTGGACATGGCTGCCATCCCGGCTAATCTGGCGGCGACCCTGTATCAGAAAACCAGCGGCGGCATTCAGGCCGTGGCAGTAAATACCTTGGGCGTTTTGTATGTGGTGGAGCAGGGCGACACCGTCCACAGCATGGCCGACCTCAAGGGACGCACCATCCTGTCCACCGGCAAGGGCACTACCCCGGAGTATGTGCTGCGTTATCTGCTTACCGCCAACGGTCTTGACCCGGATAAGGATGTGGATATTCAGTATTATAGCGAGGCTACCGAGGTGACCGCCCAGATGGCAACCACGCAGGATGCCATTGCGGTGCTGCCCCAGCCCTATGTGACCGCTGCCGGGCTGAAGGACGACACCCTGCGGGTAGCCCTTGACCTGACCGCCGAGTGGGACAAGGTGGCAGACACCCAGCTGATCACCGGTGTGACCGTGGTGCGCAAGGCCTACGCCGAGGAGCACCCGGACGTGGTAGCCGCCTTTCTGGCAGACTACGCCCAGAGCGTGAACGCCGCCAACACCGATCTGGACGGCACCGCCGCCCTGTGCGAGGAGCAGGGGGTGGTGGCAAAAGCCGCCATTGCCAAAAAGGCACTGCCCAACTGCAACATCGTCTGCCTGACCGGCGAGGAACTGAAGGCGGACGTCTCCGGCTACCTGCAGGTGCTCTACGATGCCGATCCTGCCGCCGTGGGCGGTACGCTGCCCGGCGAGGATTTCTACTGGGCAGCCCAGTAACAGCCTGAAAAAACATTCCATCTCCCGCCGCTCTGCCGTGGTACGCAGCGCGGCGGTTTTTGTTTCCCGGTTGCAATTCCGCTGCAAAAGTTCTACAATAGAGGCACATTATAGAATATGGAGGGAAAACCTATGGCTTGCACTACCATTCTGGTCGGCAAGGCAGCATCGTACGATGGCTCTACCATGATCGCCCGCAACGATGACTCCGGCTCCGGCCATTTCACCGCTAAAAAATTCACCGTGATCCACCCGGAGGAGCTTCCCAAGACCTACCGCAGCGTCCTCTCCCATGTGGAAATCCCCCTGCCGGAGGGCGCACTGCGGTTTACCGCCATGCCCAATGCCGTGGAGGGCAAGGGCATCTGGGCAGCTTCCGGCGTCAATGCCGCCAACGTGGGCATGACCGCCACCGAGACCATCACCTCCAACCCCCGCGTGCTGGGCGCAGACCCGCTGGTGGAGTATCAGCCCGCCAAGGGCGAAAAGCCCGAGGTGCCCGGCGGCATCGGCGAGGAAGATATCGTCTATCTGGTGCTGCCCTACATCCGCTCTGCCCGCGAGGGCGTGCTGCGTCTGGGCAGTCTGCTGGAGCAGTACGGTACTTACGAGATGAACGGCATCGCCTTTCAGGATGTAAACGAGATCTGGTGGCTGGAGACCATCGGCGGTCACCACTGGATCGCCCGCCGCGTGCCGGATGATGTGTATGTGGTCATGCCCAACCAGCTGGGCATCGACACCTTTGATCTGGAAGATGCCTTCGGCGCACAGGAAAACTACCTCTGCTCTGCCGACCTGCGGGAGTTCATTGCCAAGAATCACCTCGACCTTTCTTTGGACGGCGCGCTGAACCCCCGGGACGCCTTTGGCAGCCACGATGACGCCGACCACGTTTACAACACCCCCCGCGCATGGTATATGCTGCGCTACCTCAACCCCCGCACATGGGTGTGGGAGGGTGCCGACGCCGACTACACCCCCATGTCCGATGACCTGCCGTGGTGCATGGTGCCGGAGCGCAAGGTGGCCCCGGAGGACATCAAGTATATGCTGTCCAGCCACTATCAGGGCACCCCCTACGACCCCTACCTGAGCTACGGCGACAAGTCCGCAAAGGGCGCGTACCGTTCCATCGGCATCAACCGCAACGACTTTATGGCGCTTTTGCAGATGCGTCCCGACCAGCCGGAGGAATCCCGCGCTGTGGAGTGGGTGGCCTATGCCTCCAACGCCTTCAACACCATGGTGCCCTTCTACGCCAACGTGGAGCGTACCCCGGAGTATCTGGCCAACACCACCGGCACTGTGTCCACCGATAACTTCTACTGGACCAGCCGTCTGATTGCCGCCATGGCAGACGCCTCCTATAATAAATCCCTCTTCCACCTCGAGCGCTACGAGGAGGCCGTGCTCTCCGCTGCCCGCGCACTGGTGAACGGGTACGATGCAAAGCTTGCCGCCGAGCAGGACGCCGCAAGCCGCGCCGCCCTGCGGGAGGAAGCCAACACCGCCATTGCCGCCATGCTGCAGGAGAAGGCCGCCGACACGCTGGATAAAGTTCTGTTTGAACTGAGCAGCCAGATGAAGAACGCCTACTCCCGCTCGGATGCCTGATGTAAACCAGCCGGAGCACCAAAACCGGTCACGACCGGTCACAGAAACGCAGAAAAGACCACCGCATACACAAGTGCGGTGGTCTTTTTGCGTGCAAAAAGCTCTTGTATCCAAGGTATTGGAAACTCTGCACAAAAATGATGAAAATTCTTTGTGAGCAAAAATGACTGAAACTGATTGATTTTGACAAGATTTTTGCTATAATAAAGATGCAAACAACCAAAACACGCCAATACCGCGCAGAAACGGTCAGGCGTGAGAAGGAAAGAAGGAAAAACACCATGCTGGCGGAGGAACGTTTTGCACTGATCCTAGAGCAGCTGAACGAGAAACGCACCGTGACGGTGCAGCAGCTGTGCGAGGCACTGCACACCAGCGAATCCACCATCCGGCGCGATTTGACCGAGCTGGACCGGCAGGGAAGGCTGACCAAGGTGCACGGGGGAGCTACCCTGCCGGACAGCCGCTTTCTGGCAGACGAGCCCACCATGGAAGCCAAGGAGACACTGGCTGTGGCAGAAAAGCGCAGCATTGCCGCAGTTGCCGCAGCACTTATCACTGCCGAGGATTTTGTGTTCATTGACGCAGGCACTACCACGCTGGAGCTGGTGCGGGCGTTGACGGGTGTGGCGCTTAAAGCCACCTATGTGACCAACGGCGTGGCGCACGCCCGGCTGCTAGCGCAAAAGGGCTGCCGGGTGTATCTGCCCGGCGGGCTGCTGCGTCCCCAGACCGAGGCCATCGTGGGCGCCCCGGCGGTCAGCAGCATCCAGCAATATAACTTTACCAAAGCATTCATGGGTGCCAACGGCGTGGCGCTGGAAGCGGGCTTTACCACCCCGGACCCCGAGGAAGCAGCGGTAAAGGCCGCTGCCGTCCGCCGCGCCCGGGAAAGCTGGTTCCTTGTGGATGACGCCAAATTTGCTAAAATTTACCCGGCGGTCATCACGGACCTGCACGGCGGTGCCATCCTGACCAACCGCTGCCCGAACCCGAAATATAAGCAGTATACGTTCGTAAAGGAGGCAGAAGCATGATTTACACCGTTACCTTTAACCCGGCCATCGACTACGTTGTGCGTCTGGACGCACCGCTGGAGGTGGGTGAAGTGAACCGCGCCCAAGGCGAGGATTGCGTGCTGGGCGGCAAGGGCATCAACGTGTCCGGCGTGCTGGCGCAGCTGGGCTGCGAGAGCGTGGCACTGGGCTTTGTGGCCGGGGAGACCGGCGCATGGCTGGAGCGCGGTCTGGCGGCACAGGGGCTCAAGACCGACTTTGTGCATCTGGAAAACGGCATGACCCGCATCAACGTCAAGATCAAGGCCGGGCAGGAGACTGAGCTGAACGGCGCAGGCCCTGCCATCCCGGAAAGCGCTTTGCAGCAGCTGGAAGCCCAGCTGGACAAGCTGGCCGAGGGCGATATCCTTATTCTGGCAGGCAGCATCCCGGCAAGCCTGCCGCAGAGCGTCTACGAGCGGCTGCTGGCGCGGCTGCAGGGCAGGGGCGTGCGCGCGGTGGTGGATGCCACCCGCGACCTGCTGGTAAACGTGCTGCCCTACCATCCCTTCCTCATCAAGCCCAACAACCATGAGCTGGGCGAGATCGTGGGCAAGGTGCTGACCAGTGACGCAGAGATCGTGGCAGCTGCCCGTACTTTGCAGGAAAAGGGTGCACGCAATGTGCTGGTGAGCATGGCCGGAGACGGAGCGCTGCTGCTGGACGAGCAGGGACAGGTGCACCGCATCGGTTGCCCCAAGGGCAAGGTGGTCAACAGTGTAGGTGCAGGCGACAGCATGGTGGCCGGTTTTGTGGCCGGGTATCTGCAAAGCCGCAGCTACGCGCAGGCGCTGCGTCTGGGCACTGCCTGCGGCAGCGCCACGGCCTTCAGCCTTGGGCTTGCCACAAAGGAAAAGATCGACGAGCTGCTGGCGCAGCTTTGATAGGATAAAGGAATAGGAGGAACGTTTATGCGCATTACCGAGTTATTTACCGCACAGTCCATTGCGCTGGACGAAGCGCTGCAGACGCAGGAGCAGATCCTGAGCCGTCTGGTGGAGCTGCAGGCTACCCATGGCAACATCACCGACAAAGAGGCTTACAAAAAGGCGCTCTACGCCCGCGAGGCCGAGGGCTCTACCTATGTGGATAACGGCATCACTGTGCCCCACGCCAAGACCAATGTGGTCACCCGTCCCAGTCTGGCCGCCCTGCGGCTGAGCACCCCGGTACAGTACAACGCTGAGGATGACGGCGCCACCGATCTGCTGTTTGCCATTGCCGCCCCGGAAAACGGCAGCCTGCATGTGGATATGCTGGCGCGTATGATGCAGATGCTGATGAACGAGGACTTTGTGGAAAAGCTTAAAGCCGCCAAGACCCCCAAGGAGTTCTTGGAGTGCATCGACGCACAGGAGGAAGCACAGTTCGGTGCAGAGAGCTTTACCCAGCAGGCTATCCCGCAGGACGGCTACCGCATTTTGGCTGTGACCGCCTGCGTCAACGGCATTGCCCACACCTACATGGCCGCCGAGGCACTGACCAAGGCCGGTGACAAGCTGGGTCTGCCCACCAAGGTGGAGACCAACGGCTCGGACGGTGCAAAGAACATCCTGACCCGCGCCGAGATCGCCGCCTGCGATGGCATCATCGTAGCAGCGGAGAAAAAGGTGGACACCGCCCGCTTTGACGGCAAGCCGGTGCTGTTCACCCGTGTAGATGACGGCATCCATAAGCCGGAGGAACTCATTAAGAAAATCGCCCACGGCGAGGTGCCTGTGTACCATGCCGAGGGCGGTGCAGCAGCCGAGGACGACACCGCCGGTAAGGACAGCTTTGGCCGCAGCCTGTACAAGAACCTGATGAACGGCGTTTCCCACATGCTGCCCTTCGTGGTAGGCGGCGGCATCATGATTGCGCTGGCCTTCCTGCTGGATGATTACAGCATCAACCCCGCAAACTTCGGCATGAACACCCCCGTTGCCGCCTTCTTCAAGACGGTGGGCGGCGCAGCCTTCGGCTATATGCTGCCCATTCTGGCAGGCTTCATTGCCATGTCCATCGCCGACCGCCCGGGCTTGGCCGTAGGCTTTGCCGGCGGTGTGCTGGCCATGAACGGCACCAATTTCACCGACCTTGCCGCAGGCAGCACCACCGGCATCTCCGGCGGCTTCCTTGCAGCGCTGCTGGCCGGTTTTGCAGCGGGCTACATCGTGCAGTTCCTCAAAAAGATCACCGAAAAGCTGCCCGCCAGCCTGAACGGTATCCGCCCCATGCTCATCTACCCGCTGGGCGGCATTCTTATCGTAGGTGCGATGATGTGCGCCGTGAACCCGGTCATGGGCATGATCAATACCGCCATGACCGACTGGCTGAACGCACTGGGCGGCAGCTCCAAGGTGCTGCTGGGCGCCATCGTGGCCGGTATGATGAGCGTGGATATGGGCGGCCCGGTCAACAAGGCAGCCTACGTCTTTGGCACCGCAGCTCTTGCCTCCGGTAACTACGAGGTGATGGCCGCCGTCATGGTGGGCGGCATGGTTCCTCCCATCGCTATTGCCCTGTCCACCACCTTCTGCCCCCGCAAGTGGACGTTGGACGAGCGCCGCAACGGCATTGTGAACTACGTCATGGGCCTGTGCTTCGTGTCTGAGGGCGCTATCCCCTATGCAGCAGCCGACCCGCTGCGCGTCCTGCCCAGCTGCGTTGTCGGCTCTGCGGTCGCCGGTGCGCTCTCCATGACCTTCGGCTGTGCACTGCGTGCACCCCACGGCGGCATCTTCGTATTCCCGGTGGTGGATCACGCTGCGCTGTACTGCGTGGCGCTGGCTGTGGGCAGTGTGCTGGGTGCAGTGATCCTGAGCCTTGTCAAAAAGACCCAGCCCGCCGAGGCGAAGTAACAAGCCATTTTCTTTCTCCATACGGATAGTTCTTCATAAGAGCAAAGGGGACTGCCGCACACCGCGGCAGTCCCCTTTGCGTTTTGCGCAGGCACCATTTTCACAAAAAACAGGACAATATACTGCCCAAAACGACCTATCCTGCCGGAATTGCGTTCAGCGCTTTGTTTTGCATTGCACCCCACCCCGGGCTGTGGTATACTTATATTTGTGATTTTAAAGCCCGGGTATGGTGTGCCGGGCCACCAGAGAGGAAACAAACGATGAAAATAGGATTTGACAACGACAAATATCTTGCGATGCAGTCCGAGCATATCCGCGAGCGCATCAAGAAGTTTGACAATAAGCTGTATCTGGAATTCGGCGGCAAGCTGTTCGACGATTACCACGCCTCCCGCGTGCTGCCCGGCTTTCAGCCGGACTCCAAGCTGCAGATGCTTTTGCAGCTCAAGGAGCAGGCCGAGATCGTCATCGTCATCAGCGCCGAGGACATCATCAGCAGCAAGGTGCGCGGCGACTACGGCATCACCTACGATCTGGACGTGCTGCGTCTCATCGACGCTTTTCAGGAGATGGGGCTGTATGTGGGCAGTGTGTGCGTGACCAAGTACACCGCCGCCGCCGAGGTGGAAGCCTTTGAAAAGCGGCTGAGCAGTCTGGGCATCCGCACCTTCCGCCACTACAAGATTCCCGGCTACCCCAACGATGTGGCCCGCATTGTCAGCGACGAGGGCTACGGCCGCAACGAGTACATTGAGACCGAGCGCCCGCTGGTGGTCATCACTGCGCCCGGCCCCGGCAGCGGAAAAATGGCCGTCTGCCTGTCCCAGCTGTATCATGAATATAAGCGGGGCGTCAAGGCCGGTTACGCCAAGTTCGAGACCTTCCCCATCTGGAACATTCCCCTGAAGCACCCGGTCAATCTGGCCTACGAGGCCGCTACCGCCGACCTGAACGATGTGAACATGATCGACCCCTTCCATCTGGAAGCCTACGGCGTGACCACCGTGAACTACAACCGCGACATCGAGATCTTCCCGGTGGTGAACGCGATGTTCGAGCTGATCGCAGGCCAGAGCCCCTATAAGTCCCCTACGGATATGGGCGTGAACATGGCCGGCAACTGCATCGTGGACGACGCAGTCTGCTGCGAGGCCTCCCGCAAGGAGATCGTGCGCCGGTACTACAAGTGCCTGTGCGAGCAGAAGATCACCGGCACCGCCAAGGAGAGCGAACGCTACAAGCTGGAGCTGCTGATGAATCAGGCTGGGCTGACCATGGGTGCACGTGAGGTGGAAAAGCAGGCACACGCCCGCAGCGAGGCCACCGGCGGCGCACCGGCTGCTGCCATTGAGCTGAGCGACGGCACTGTCATCACCGGCAAGACCGGCCCGCTGCTGGGCGCTACCGCAAGCGCCCTGATCAATGCGCTCAAGTATCTGGCGGGCATCCCGCAGGAGACGGATCTGGTCAGCGCCGCTGCCATCGAGCCTATCCAGACCCTCAAGACCAACTATCTGGGTGGCAAGAACCCCCGTCTGCATACCGACGAGATCCTGATCGCCCTGTCCAGCTCTGCCGCTTCCAGCGAGCTTGCCGCAGCAGCCATGCACCAGCTGCCCAACCTCAAGGGCTGCGATGTGCACTCCACCGTGCTGCTTTCCAGCGTGGACAGCAGCACCCTGAACCGTCTGGGCATGTACCTGACCTGCGACCCCGTCTACGAGGAAGAGGATCGCAAGTACCATAAGCTGTAAAAATAAAAAGAAACTGGTAAACACCCCGGTCAGCGCCGTCAGGAGCTGACCGGGGTGTTATTGCTTGCCAGTTGTACGCAGTTGTGGTACACTTGTTTTGCTTAATTTTTATAGCAGATAGGAAAAGAGGAACAACAACATGGAACAACAACACAAGCGCAGCGCATTCTCCGGTAAGATCGGGTTCGTGCTGTCTGCCGCAGGCGCTTCGGTGGGTCTGGGCAACATCTGGCGCTTCCCGTATCTGGCAGCCAAATACGGCGGCGGCATTTTTCTGCTGGTATACATTCTGCTGGCAGTCACCTTTGGCTATACCATGATCGTGGCCGAGACCGCGCTGGGCCGTATGACCCACAAAAGCCCGGTCAGCGCCTACGCCCACTTCGGTAAGGGCAAGGGAATCCGGTTCGGTGGTTGGATCAACGCCATCATCCCCATTTTGATCGTGCCGTATTATTCGGTCATCGGCGGCTGGGTCATCCACTATCTGGCCGAGTATCTGTGCGGCCGTGGCAGTAATCTGGCAGCAGACGGCTACTTCTCCGCCTTTATCACCAACGGCTTGCAGGCAGAACTAGCCTTTTTGCTGTTCAGCCTGTTCACGCTGGGCATTATCTTTGCCGGTGTGCGCAACGGCGTAGAGCGCGTCTCCAAGGTGATGATGCCGGTGCTGGTGGTGCTGTCGCTGGTCATTGCGGGCTACTCTGTCACCCGTCCCGGTGCACTGGCGGGCGTGAAGTATTTTCTGGTGCCCAACCCCAAAAACTTCTCTTGGATGACCGTGGTCACCGCCATGGGGCAGATGTTCTATTCTCTGTCCATTGCCATGGGCATTCTGGTCACCTTCGGCTCCTATATGAAGAAGGACGTCTCTATCGAGGAGTCCACCGAGAACGTGGAGGTGTTTGATACCGCCATTGCCATCATGGCGGGTCTGATGATCATCCCGGCGGTGTTCGCCTTCTCCGGCGGCGACCCGGACACCCTGCAGGCCGGTCCTGCGCTGATGTTCATCACCATCCCCAAGGTGTTTGCCAGCATGGGTCTGGGCACCGCTGTGGGTGTGCTGTTCTTTGTGCTGGTGCTGTTTGCTGCCATTACCAGCTCCATCGCCCTGACCGAGAGCGCCGTCTCCACCTTTGAGGACGAGCTGGGCTGGGACCGCACCCGCTCCACCGTGCTCATCGGTGCCATTATGGTGGCGCTGGGCAGCCTGTCGGCATTGGGCTACGGCCCGCTGGCCGGGGTGACCGTGTTCGGGATGCAGTTCTTGGACTTCTTCGACTTTTTGACCAACTCGGTCATGATGCCTATTGCAGCCATTGCCACCTGCCTGCTGGTGTCCCGCGTCATCGGCGTGGAGCAGATCGCACAGGAGGTGGAGCAGGACGGTCAGCGCTTCCGCCGCAAGCCTGTGTTCAATTTTATGATCCGCTGGCTGTGCCCCATTTTTGCAGCCATCATTCTGGCAAGCTCGGTGGCAAATGCCTTTGGCTGGATCGCCATGTAAACTCAAAACAGTATTTCCGGCAGCAGAACGCAAGTTTTTGACAGTAAAAGCAGGACAAGGGGGCCCTTATGAAAATGGAAACCTTGAAGCAGCAGATCCTGACAGCAAAGGGTGACGTGCGGGCAGAGCTGGTGCTGAAAAACGCCCGGGTTATCAACGTGTTCACAAACGAGATCGAGCAGGCCGATGTAGCCATCCGTCAGGGGGTCATCCTTGGCGTGGGACACTATACCGGCGAGACTGAGCTGGACTTGCAGGGCAAGTATGTCTGCCCGGGGCTTGTGGATGGGCACATCCACATTGAAAGCTCCATGCTCTGCGGCCCGGCCTTTGAACAGGCGGTGCTGCCCCACGGCACCACGGCGGTGGTCACCGACCCGCACGAGATCTCCAATGTAGCCGGTACGGCGGGGCTGGATTTTATGCTGGAGACCACCAAGAATCTGGCGCTTTCGGTCTACTTCATGCTCCCCTCCTGCGTGCCTGCCACCGGGCTGGACGAGTCCGGCGCGGTGCTGGAAGCGGAGCAGCTGCGCCCCTACTATCAGCAGCCCCGGGTACTGGGGCTGGCTGAGCTGATGAACTCCTACGGCACAGTGCGCGCGGACGAAAAGATCCTGCAGAAGATCTGCGACTGCACCGCTGCGGGTAAACGCATCGACGGGCACGCACCCTTCCTCAGCGGGGAGGAGCTGAACGCCTATATCGCCGCCGGGGTACAGTCCGACCATGAGTGCTCAGAACTCCACGAGGCCATGGAAAAGCTGCGGCGCGGGCAATACATCATGGTGCGGGAGGGTACCGCAGCCCAGAACATGGAAAGTCTGCTGCCCCTGTTCCGGGAGCCCTATTGCAGCCGCTGTATGCTGGTGACCGACGATAAGCACCCCGGAGACCTGTTGCAGGGCGGGCACATCGACTATATCATCCGCAAGGCCATTGCCGCCGGGGTAGACCCGGTGGTAGCAGTGCGGATGGGCACCCTTGTCCCGTGTCAGTACTTCGGTCTTGCGCACAGCGGCGCGGTAGCTCCCGGTTACACCGCTGACCTGATCGTACTGTCGGATCTGGAACAGTTCACGGTGGAACAGGTGTACAAAAACGGCAAGCTGGTGGCGCAGCAGGGCAGAATGCTGCACCCCGCCGCCCTTACTGTGGACAAGGCACGCTTTGCGAGGGTGTTCGATTCCTTCAACATGGATGAGATCACCCCGGAGCAATTGCAGCTGAAGCAGACCGGCACCCGGCAGCGCGTGATCTGCCTGACCCCGCACGCCCTGCTGACCACGGAAAAGATCGTTCCGTTCTGCCAGCATCCGGGCACAGCGCCCGGCGTGGATGTGGCGCAGAAAATTGTCAAACTGGCGGTGTTCGAGCGGCATCACCGCTCCGGCCATGTGGGCTTGGGCTTTTTGGGTAACTACGGGCTGCAATGCGGCGCGGTGGCTTCCAGCATCGCCCACGACTCCCACAACCTCATCGTGGCGGGCACCAACGATGCCGACATGGTGCTGGCGGGCAACACGGTGCGCAAAAATAAGGGCGGCCTTGCCTTTGCACTGAACGGACAGGTGGTAGGGGAGCTGCCGCTGACGGTGGCAGGGCTTATGAGCACCGAGAGTGCCGAGACTGTGGAGGAAAAGCTGCAGGCGCTCAAGGCGGCACTGAAAGCCCACGGCATCTCGGAGGACATCGACGCCTTTATGACCCTTGCCTTCGTCAGCCTGCCGGTCATCCCGAAGCTGCGGCTGAACACCTACGGTATCGTGGATGTGGATGCCCAGCGGATCGTCCCGGCCGTGTTCTGAGAACATGGTCTGAGAGGAACGGCCTTTAAACCTGACGTTTTGATTGCAATGCCGGACAGTCTGCGGGCTGTCCGGCATTGCGTTTTACGGCAAGAGGACTCTTGACTTTTTGCCACAGAACCGGTATGTTGATACTGTCCGTCTGACACACAATAGTGCATTTATAATACAAGGAAACTTTATGGAAAAACGCAGTACACCCTCTTTGCAGATCACCGACCGCTTTGGCGCGCAGACGGCTTTTGCCAGCCTGCGTTTGCCGGACGGCACCGAAGCCACCGTACCGGCAGAGCACGCCGCCGCTATCTATGTAAACGAGCAGCCTGCCTTCCGGGTGGTATGCACCCCGGCGCTGCTGCCGCAGCTGGCCTTGGGGCGGCTGCTCACCGAAGGATGGATCGCGTCTGCAGACGAGGTGGAGCAGATCGCCGTCTGTGCCGAGGGCGCAAAGGTGCAGGTATATCTGCGCCACCCGCTGCCCACTCGCCGCGCCGCCGCGCAGGAGGTTGCCAGTTGCTGCACCGATAATATTGTGCTGGGCAGCCCGGTGGAACTGCAGCCCCTGCACCCCGTGCCGGGGCTGGATTTGCAGCCGGAATGGGTGGAGCGCCTGACCGCCGCCATGCACGCCGGTCTGCCGCTGTACCGCGCCACCCGGGCGGTGCACAGCTGCTTTGTGCTGCACAAAGGGGAAATTGTTTTTGCCTGTGAGGATCTGGGACGGCACAACGCGCTGGATAAGGCCGTGGGCTGCGCGGTGCTGGCAGGGCTGCCGCTGGCGGAATGTGTGTTGTACACCAGCGGCCGGGTGCCGCTGGATATGGTGCGCAAGGCCATCCGCGCCGGGGTGCCGGTGCTGGTAAGCAAAAGTATGCCCACCGTGCAATCCGCAGAGCTTGCAGCAGAATACGGCCTGCAGCTGGTGTGCGGGCGCAAAATCCCTAAAGTTTAAGCAAATATTACAAAAACAATAGTTACAAAACGGAAAAGCCTGTCTGTTTCTGTTGACATACTCCGCGCACGCATGTTAATATATTATCGAAGAGACCGCTCCGCTGTTGCAGCAGCCAGAGCGGCCTCAATTGTTGTCCGGGAATACCCGGCGAAATAAAAAACAGGCAGGTGATAACATGAAGCAGGCAACCAACCCGTTTGCGCCCGTACCGCTGTGGCGCAAGCGGCTGCCGGGCTATGCAGCCATGGGCGTTGCGACCATCGCCTTGGCGGTCGGTCTGACCACCTTGCAAAGCGCACGCACCACGGTTGCCGGTACCCTGCTGCCGGTGTCGGAGACGGATGCAGCCGCCTACGGCATCAGCGCAGTGTACCAGCTCGACGATGGCAGCTACCGCGTGGAGGGCTCTCAGAAGGGCTTCCAGAGCGATGTACAGGCTGCCGTGACCATTGACGCCGAGGGCAATGTTTCCGCAGTAGAGATCCTCTCTCAGGACGAAACGGAAAGCCTTGGCGGTCAGTGCGTCAACCCGGAGTTCACGTCCCAGTATCAGGGCGCAGCTCCCTTCACGCTGGCAGGCAAAAGCTACACCGTAACGGATCCCGTTACCGGTGCTGCCTATGCCGCTGCCGGTGCAGCGGAGGAGCAGCCCGCTGCTGCCGGGGATTTTGACCCCGCACAGTGGCGCACCTTCGATACCTCTCCCGAGGCCGAGGCTACCCGCAAGATGTATGCTGCGGGGCTTACCCTCTCGGCGCTGAATGGAGAGCCTTTGGACGATGAACTGGCTCCGCCGCTGGATTCCAGCGCAGAGGCCGTAGCACGGCGCAAGCTGTACGTAGCCATGCTCAGCAAGAGTGCACTGGACGGCGAGCCGATGGCGATCCCCTTTGCGGATCTCTCGGCAGAAGAGCAGTCCAAGGCGCGTCTGGAGCAGGCCAGTCTGACCACTACCGGCAATGCGTCCGGTGCCGTCAGCGCAGACCTGACCGAGGTGGACGCCCTTTCCGGCGCGACCATCACCTCTTCGGCTGTGACGACCATCGTCAACAACTCGTATTTCTATGTGACCGGGGTACTCTGCGCAGAGTGACCTCAACGGAGGAATGGAACCTATGGCAAAAACTGATTTCCTGACGGCTGACATGACCCGCCGTCAATTCATGAAGATCTCGGGCAAGAGCCTTGCAGGGCTCACCCTGTCCGCTTCCATGCTGTCCCTGTTCGGCTGCTCTCAGCAGCAGGTGGATTCCGGCGCAGTGGCCACTTGGGCACTGCCGCAGGGCCTGCTGGTGGTCAACGCAGACCTGTGCACCGGCTGCCAGCGCTGCGAGATCAACTGCACCCTGACCAACGATGGCGTGTGCTCCTCTTACATCAGCCGCGTCAAGATCCAGCGCCGTCTGAATCTGGACGGCGCGGGCAACGGCCTGCTGTCCGGCACAGATAACTGCTTTGTCTACTTCCCGGATACCTGCCGCCAGTGTGAGGACCCCGCCTGCGGCAATGCCTGCCCGCAGAAGGCCATCACCACCGACAGCCGCGGCATCCGCGTAGTGGATACCGACAAGTGCATCGGCTGCGGTGCCTGCCATGATGCCTGCCCGTGGCATATGCCCACCGTCAACCCCGAGACCGGCAAGTCCTCCAAGTGCATCGCCTGCGGTGCCTGCGTGGCAGGCTGCCCGTCCGGCGCATTGTCCATCGTGGATTGGGATGCCGTTACCAGCGCAGCACAGGCTGCATACTTGGATCTGTAAGGAGGAACTACAATGGCTGAAAGTTATGGCTGGGCAGGCAAGATCCTGCGCGTCAACCTGACCACCGGCGAGATCACCACGCAGGATGACGAAAAGTACCATAAGTATATCGGCGGTATGGGCATGGCCTACCGCATTATGTATGAGGAAGCTCCCATGGAGCTGGACCCCTATGACGAGAAGGCTCTGGTCATCTTTGGTGTCGGCCCCCTGACCGGCGCAGGCGTGCCCTGCTCCGGCCGTATGAACGTGACCTTCCGCTCCACCTGGTCCAAGGGCCACTCTATTATCGATGCACACATGGGCGGCCACATCGGCTCCATGCTGAAGTATGCCGGTTACGATGGCATCGTGATCAGCGGCATCTCCGAAAAGCCCGTCTACCTGCGCATCGAGGACGGCAATGTCTCTCTGGAGGACGCAACCGAGATCTGGGGCAAGGGCACCTTTGCTGCCAATAAGTGGATGGTAGAGCAGAACGGCCGCGAGTTCGAGACCGCTTCCATCGGCCCTGCCGGCGAGAATCTGGTGGACTACTCCACCCTGAACACCAGCTTCGGCAACTCCGGCGGCGCCGGTCTGGGCGCTGCCATGGGCAACAAGAAGCTGAAGG
>ERZ840057.1606-NODE-1606-length-18119-cov-11.014947_pt1 | contig 18119 bp, 20 predicted proteins | sample MGYA00519907_ERZ840057 | MGnify/ENA primary metagenome ERZ840057 (study PRJEB31850, sample SAMEA3708862) | human gut metagenome | biome: human gut; feature: human-associated habitat; material: faeces | place: China | collected 2014 ...
CCGCAGTGACCGCATTCCCCCTCGGGAGAGCCCTCGGAGAGCCCACGGCACTTTGCAGCCAGTATGGATGAAAGTGTCATAGTGGGTTATTACACTTTGAAAAAGTGCCTCTCCGTAGTTCTCCGCTGTCTGCAAATCTCAAAGAAAGGACAAAAATTCTATGGCAAGAAATGATGGAATAGACCGTACCGTAGCCAGAAATCAGGACTTGGAAACCCCGGCAGATGTGGCTAAGGTACAGGAACACAATGAGCGTGAAAAGGACAGCTACAGCAATCAGGACATCGTGCCGGAACGCACTTCTCTGAACGTTCATTTCAAAGCACCCACGGACGATTATGTAAAAACGTTTGAGCAGATGGAACAGGACGGCGTAATTTCCACCAGAGGTCTGAAACCGGATGCCGTCAAATACGGCGAGTTAGTATTTGATGTGAACTCTGCTTATTTCTACAATCATGGCGGCTATGAATTTGCAAAACAGTTTTATGCTGATGCTTACAAAGCCGCCGTGGAGATTGTAGGCGGTGAGCAGTATATCCTCTCCGCTGTGATGCACGCCGATGAGCGCAACCGGGCAATGTCCGAAGCTCTGGGCGAGGATGTGTACCACTATCATCTTCATGTGGTTTATATCCCGGTGGTGGAAAAGCAGATCCTTTGGTCGAAGCGATGCAAGGATGAAGCCCTCCGGGGAACCGTTAAGGAGGTCATCACACAGGTCAGCCGCAGTAAGAAATGGGAGTCCAAGCCGGTGCTTGACGAGGACGGTAATCCAATGTTGAACGCAAGAGGAAAAAAGATTTTGAGGTCATCCTACAGTGTGTTGCAGGATGACTTTTTTCATTTCATGCGAGTTGCCGGATATACCGATCTGGAGCGTGGAGAGCGTGGCAGTACCGAGGAACATCTGACTGTGACCCAGTTCAAGATGGCACAGGAGCAGCAGCGTCTGGAGGCTATGACCGCTCAAATCGCTCAGACAGAACAGGCGCTGGGCACCGCACAGGCTGCCGTTGAGAAAAAGCAGAAGGAGCTGCAATCCCTGCAAAAGCAGACCAAAGAACAGCGTACTGCCGCCCTGACGGTACAGGAAATCCGCTCCATGGGGAAAAAGACGATCACCGGCAATATCACTCTGACCCCATCCGAGTGCAGCACACTCAAGGATTATGCGGTCAACGGGATTCTTGCCAAAGCGGAAAACAGCCGTTTGGAAGAAAAACTGCAAAGCGCACAAAAAAGTGCCGCTGTCTGGAAACAGCGATATGAAAAGATTTATGACAAGTACCAAGAACTGAAAAAGGAAGTCCAGCCATATCTGGACGCTGTCAAGCTCGCACCCGAAAAGGTGCGGGCTTTTCTTGATGCCATTTTGACCCGTACCCGGCAAACAAGGCAGCACGATCAACCTTCCCGCCGCAAGTCGCAAGATATAGAACTTTAACAGAAAGGAATTTTTGCTTATGACCAATCTGACAACAAAACTCAATAAGTTGGTGCTCGATGATTCTCCTTCGGAAAAGCTGATTAACGCTTGTGCCGAAATCGATATTGAATCCTGCTTTGACCTGATTTTTGAACCGCCGATTGATTTTCTGGAAGAATGCCGGAAACGCTGGGAAAACCGAATGAACCCTTTTACAGGTACGGTAGAACGAAAAATCGGAAATACCTGGTATCTGCTGGAGACTGTATGTGACGGGAATGAGCCGCTTACCCACAAGGTAAAACGGCTCATTTTCTCGGATAAGGAGGCGCTTTGTTCATGACACAGACTCAAATTCATGCTACAATATCACCATGCACACCGATTCTGTCAGCTGACCCAACCGTAAAGGAGGACGCTATGTTGGATCAGCAGAAAATCACCATCCTGTACTGCCGCCTCAGCAATGAGGATGCACTGGATGGAGAATCAAATTCGATACAGAATCAAAAAGAGTTTTTAACCCGGTACGCAGCCGAGCATGGCTACACCAACCTGAAAATTCTGGTGGATGACGGATATACGGGAACCAATTTTGACCGTCCCGGCGTGCAGGAAGGCTTTGCACTGGTTAAGCAGGGGCTTGTCGGTTGCTGGCTGGTCAAGGATCTTAGTAGGTTTGGCCGAGATTACCTGACCGTTGGACAGTACACGGACATCATTTTCCCCAGCTACGATGTGCGCTTTGTCGCTGTCAATGATGGTGTGGACAGTGAACGAGGCGACAGCGACGGCTTTGCTGCTATTCGTAATTTGTTCAACGAATGGTATCCACGGGACACCAGCAAAAAAGTCCGGGTCGTATTCCGGCAGAAAGGCACCAGCGGAAAGCATCTGGGAAAACCGCCCTATGGTTATCGCACTGACCCTACCGATAAAGACCATTGGATCATTGACGAGGATGCCGCCCCAGTAGTCAAGCGCATCTTTGACCTGGCTATTGACGGCAAGGGGCCGGAACAGATTGCCCGTATACTGGAGAAGGATAAGGTGTTGACTACCAAGGCGCTGTATGCCAAACAGTCGGAAAATCATCCTGACCCGAAAAAGCGTAAGAAAATGCCGGAGCGCCCTTACCATTGGATTGGTCAATCGGTTGCGGGTATTCTGGAACGGATGGAGTACACCGGCTGTACCTGCAATTTCAAGACCTATTCCAAGTCCTATAAGCTGAAGAAGCGGATTCCCAATGCCATCGAAGATATGTGTATCTTCCCTGATACGCAGGAAGCAATCGTTTCTCAGGCTCAGTGGGACAGGGTGCAGGAGCTGCGAAAAAACAAACGCCGTCCCACAAGGGCGGAACGGCAGGGATTATTCTCCGGGCTTCTGTTCTGTCCCGATTGTGGGAATAAGCTGCACTTTGCTACCTGCAAAAGCTTTGACGGCAAGCAAGACCACTATGTATGCTCCAGCTACAAAAGCGGTCGAGGCACCTGTTCTGCCCACTATATCCGGGAAGATGTACTGCGGGAACTGGTGATGGAGCGCATCCGTGCGGTCAATGCCTATATTCGGCAGGACGTGGAGGGTTTTCAAGAGGAATGGCTGCAATGCCGCCGCTCCGATCAGGAACGCAACATCCGAGAAGATCGGAAGCGAGTGGAGCAGGCCAAGAAACGGCTGGCTGACCTGGATGTTCTTCTGTCCCGACTTTATGAGGATTTTGTCCTGGGTGATCTGAGCAAGGAGCGGTACAAGAAAATGACCGCCGATTACGAGGCAGAACAGGAACGGTTAAAACTCGAAATTGAAGTGACGGAAGAATGGCTGGAAACGCAGGAAACTATGAGTGCTGATGTAGACGCCTTTGTCGCCCTGACCCAGAAGTATGTGGATGTGCCGGAATTGACACCTACGATAGTCAATGAATATATCAAGAAGATTGAGGTGTTTGCGCCGGACAAATCCAGCGGCAAGCGGGTACAGAAGGTGAAAATCTATTTCAACTTCGTGGATGACGTAGAGATTCCTGTGGTTTCCGAGCTTGTTGTTGCGAAATCTACCCCTGGACGCAGAAAAACGGCGTGACCATTGCGGTCACACCGTTCTCTGCCCCTCGCAATGCTAAATAGTACCTTATCACTATTAAGCCTTGAGATTACGGGATTTTTTCGTTTTAAATTTTTCGTGGGCGCTATGCAACAGGGTGTGAAATAAATCGAAAAATTTGTTCTATTTCATACTCCGTTGCACACGCTCTGCACAGTTCTGTTTATGGGACTGGCGCTCTGATAGTATGAAAGCACAGAGGAAAACCGGCTTTGGGAAAGGAGAAATGATATGCGGTTTTTTGCGCTCATATATCGCTCATATATATTATTGTTGGGCTGGTTCGTGAGAGCTATCTGGAGTTTGTTGCTGCGCAGTACGATTGCGATCAATGCAGATGGATGGCGGAGCGTAAGCGCAATGGGCAGCTGCCCGCGGACTACGAATGGTGGGGGCGTTAGAGCATGACGATGGAATTGAAGCAAGCAGAAGCACTGCTGACCGAACTGGCGGACGGCGTCGACCCGCTGACAGGCGAGTGCCTACCGGCCGACAGCGTCTGCAACCGGCCGGAGATCATCCGCGCGCTGCATTGCGTGCTGCGGTATGTGTCGGACCGGCCGAAGCGGTCTGCACCACTGCCCAATGCGGGCAAGCCGTGGACGGAGGCGGATGAAGCCGCCCTGATGCAGATGTTTGACGTAGGCTGTTCCATGGAGGAGATGCAGGCGCGGTTCCAGCGCACAAATGGCGCAATCGTTCGGCGTTTGGAGCGCCTCGGCAGACTTCGCCCCGGCGAAACAATGAAATAAGGAATCCCCGGCGTGCGGTGAATACCGACGCCGGGGATTTCTTACTATACATTTATTTAAAAACCGTGTCAGGTTTTGGCCGCGGACGGCGGAGATAGAACCGCTGCAGTTCTTTGATCGTGTAGTTGGTGCCAAATTGGCGATTGATGAGATTGCGTGCCATACCCCAGTTCCAGCCGTGCTCGCCAACGAGCCGGTACAGGACGTCGAGTATTTCGGGCTGCATATCGGGTCATCCTTTCTGATTCTGAAAGTTTCCCGGCCGCATGATCCGCGGCGGTACAGCGCCGGCAGGAAATGTCCCGAAGTCCGGCACTGCCGCTAGGAGAAAAGATAGCATATTTCAGGTGAAAATGCAAGGAAATAACAAAAAATCTTGTATAGATGAGATAAAGATTTGCAAAAATCCCCGGCCGACGATTTTTCCGTCGGCCGGGGATGCGATTTTGTGCCGCCGCGGTCATTTGCCGAGGGACTTGACCCAGTCGGTGACTTCCTGCTGCGTGACGGCGGAGGGGAAGCGCTGGCCTTCCTGCCAGTCGCCGGTGCCGGCGAGCGCCGCGAGCTGCGTGCCGCTCTCGCCAATGTCGCTGCTGGCGGAGGTGCAGAAGGGAATGACCGTCTTGCCGGTGAAGTCATTGGCCTTGACGAACGTGTCCACAGGCCACGCGGCGATGCCCCACCAGATCGGGTAGCCGATGTAGACGGTGTCATAGTCGGCCCAGTTATCTGCGGTCGTGGTCTTGAGCGCCACGTCGCGCAGGGTCTCGTCGTCATGCTCGCGCGAGACGCGGCTGTCGGTGCTGTTGTAGTCCAGGTCGGCGCTCGTGTACGGCTCGGCCGGTTCGAGCTCCAGCAGATCGCCGCCTGTCGCGGCGGCGATGGCCTCGGCCGCGGTCTTCGTGCTGCCGGTCGCGGAGAAATAGACGACGAGCGTCTTGCCGCCGGCAGCGGCGGGGGCCGTGGTGGCCTCGGGCGCTGCGGTCCTGCTGCCGCAGGCGGCGAGGCTCAGCAGCATGATCGCGCCGGTCAGCACGGGGATGAGCTTTTTCATGGCGATGCCTCCTCAGTCGTGGATGGCCGCGATCCAGCGGTCAATGGTCTTGTCCGGCGTGCGCAGGGTCGTGTCGTCGAAGTGCACGTCGAGGCCCGGCTTCACGTCCGCGCCCGGGCACAGCGCCGCCACGTCCTTGAGCGTGCGACCGAGCCAGCCGCCGTTCGTGGCGAAGGGGTAGACGGTCTTGCCGCTGAGGTCGTGCGCGGTCAGGAACGCGCGCGTGGCCGGGGCGCAGGTGTACCACCAGACGGGCGTGCCGAGCACGATCGTGTCGTAGCGGTCAAGGTCGATATCCATCGCCTTGAGCTCCGGCAGGAAGCCGCGCTTGACCTCCCGCTCGCCCTGCGCGACCACATCGTCATATGAGCCGGTGTAGGGTACGACGGTGTCGATGCGGGCGATGTCGCCGTCGATGGCGCTGTGGATGCGCTCGGCGATGCGCTGCGTGTTGCCGCGGTAAGAATAATAAAGAATGAGAGATTTCATATTGCTTACCTCCGTATTGCATATTGTTTTCAGGTTACCGTCATCATACAGCATGAAGCTGACTTTAGGTCAAGATGGTGAAATGTAAATTTTTCTTGAATAAGGCGAAAGAGCGTAAAAAGCCCCGCACCGGTATGGTGCAGGGCTGTGTGATTTTTATCCCAGCTGGTCGAGCTCTGCCTGCCACACGGCGGCGCAGGCGTCGCTGGGCATGCGCCAGTCGCCGCGGGGGCTGAGTGTGACCGATCCGATCTTCGGCCCGTCGGGCAGGCAGCTGCGCTTGAACTGCTGGGCAAAGAAGCGGCGGTAGAAATTTTTCAGCCAGTGCAGCAGCACATCGTCCGGGTACCGGTCGCCGAGCGCATGGCGCGCCAGCCGGTAGATCTTCGCCGGGCCGAAGCCGAAGCGCAGCACGTAGTAGAGGTAAAAATCGTGCAACTCATACGGGCCGACGAGCGACTCCGTCTGCTGGGCGATCTCGCCGTTTTCGTTCGCCGGCAGCAGCTCGGGACTGACCGGCGTGTCGAGAATGTCGAGCAGCACGGCGCGCAGGGCCTCGTTTTCCGCCGCGTCGGCGGCATAGCGTACGATGTGGCGCACGAGCGTTTTCGGCACGTCGACGTTCACGCCGTACATGCTCATGTGGTCGCCGTTGTAGGTCGCCCAGCCGAGGGCCAGCTCGCTCAGATCGCCCGTGCCGACGACGAGCCCGCCCGTGCGGTTGGCGAGGTCCATGAGCTCGAGCGTGCGCACGCGCGCCTGACAGTTTTCATACGTCACGTCGAGCGCGGCTTCGTCCTGCCCAATGTCGGCAAAGTGGCTGTGGACGGTGCGCGCGATCGGGATCTCCTGAAATGTCACGCCCAGCTCCTCGCAGAGGATCTCGGCGTTCGAGCGCGTGCGGTGCGTCGTGCCGAAGCACGGCATCGTCACGGCCAGCACGTCCTGTGCCGGGCGGCCGAGCCGCTGCATCGCGCGCACGGCCACGAGCAGCGCAAGGCTGCTGTCCAGCCCGCCGGAGATGCCGATGACGGCGGTCTTGGCGTGCGCGTGGGCAATGCGCTTGGCCAGCCCGTCGGCCTGCATGGCGAGGATGAGCTCGCAGCGCTCGGCGCGGGCGGCATCGCCGGCCGGGACGAACGGCGTCGGCGAGACGGGCCGCGTGAGCGGCACCTCCCGCAGCGGCAGGTGGAACACGACCGTCTCGTATCCCGCGCTCTCGGGCTGGAACGTCGTGCTGCGGCAGCGCTCGCTGACCATGCGGCCGAGGTCGAGCTCCGTGCAGGCGCAGCCCGGGCCGAAGGGCTTCGCTTCCGCCAGCAGCGCGCCGTTTTCGCAGATGAGGTCGTGCGCGGCAAAGACCATGTCGGTCGTGGATTCTCCGTGGCCGGCGTCGGCGTAGAGATACGTGCACAGCAGCCGCGCCGACTGCTGGCACACGAGCGCGCGGCGGTAGTCGGCCTTGCCGATCGTCTCGTCGCTGGCCGAGAGGTTTGCGATCACGGTCGCGCCCGCGAGCGCGTGGTGCGTGCTCGGCGGCAGCGGAGCCCACAGATCCTCGCACACCTCGGCCGCGAGGCAAAACTCCGGCATCTCCGCGCAGCGAAACAGCAGCTGCGTGCCGAACGGCACCTCCTGCCCGGCAAAGCGCAGCGTGCGCACGCCGGCGGGTGCGGGGTTGAACTGCCGCTTTTCGTAAAACTCGCCGTAGTTCGGCAGGTGCGTTTTCGGCACCAGACCCAGCAGCTTCCCGTGGCAGACGACGGCGGCGCAGTTATAGAGCTTGCCGTCCACCGCGACAGGCAGGCCCACGAGTGCGACAAGGTCGAGCCCCGCGCTCGCCTCCAGCACGGCGGCGAGCCCTTTGGCCGCGGCGCGCTGCAGCGGCTGCTGGAAAAACAGGTCGCCGCACGTGTAGCCGGTCAGCCCCAGTTCGGGGAACACAGCCAGCTGCGCGCCGTCCAACGCCGCGCGCTGCATGGCGGCGATGGTCTGCTGTGTGTTGAACGCGCAGTCGGCCACGCGCAGCGCAGGCGAGACCGTGCAGGCTTTGAGAAAACCGTGGATCATGATGTTATCACCCTTTCAAACTTTCAAAAAGCAAAACCCGGAGCGCAAAGCGCTCCGGACGGCGCGGCAAATTTGCCCGCGCCGCAGATCGGAATCGAGGCGGGCCTTGCCCCCTCGAGCTCCCCCGCTGCTCCGGAATCTGCACAGCGGGAAAACGCCTTTTTGTGATCTGAACCGGCAAAACCCGGAGCGCAAAGCGCTCCGGGTTTTGCGGATGCTATATCATACCACGGTTGTAGGGGGAAGAACAAGTGGCGGTATGCAGAAAATGTGTGCCGGGAAGCCAAAAATCACGGGTTTTGTGCACAGTCGGCGTCGAGTGCGGCGTATTCCGCGTCCGTGACGGGCTCGCACCATTCGTTGCTCGTCTCCTCGCCGGGGCACTCGACGGCGATGTGGCTGAACCAGCAGTCCTTCTGCGCGCCGTGCCAGTGCTTGACCCTGGCCGGGATAGTCACGACGTCGCCGGGGTGCAGGGCCTGCGCGGGCTTTCCCGCCTCCTGATACCAGCCCAGACCGTCCGTGCATAGCAGCAGCTGGCCGCCGCCGGACTTCGCGTGGTGGATGTGCCAGTTGTTGCGGCAGGCGGGGGAGAAGGTGACGTTTGCGAGGAAAACGGTCTTCGTCGGGTCGGTCAGCGGGTTAAGGAAGCTCTCGCCGGTGAAGTACTGCGCGTAGGCCGTGTTCGGCTCGCCGAGGCCGAAGAGACCGCCGTTTGCGTCCGCGCTGCCGTCGGCGTAGACCTCCTTCGCCTGCCGAAAGGCGGCCCAGGCGTTCGGCCAGCCGGCGTAGAAGGCGAGGTGCGTGAGGATCTCGGCCATTTCGGCCTTCGTCACGCCGTTTTGCTTTGCGGTCGTGAGGTGGTAGGTGAGGGAGCTGTCCGTGATGCCCTTGCTGATGAGCGCCGTGATCGTGACGATCGAGCGCAGCTTGAGCGGCAGCTGTCCCTCGCGCGACCAGACCTCGCCGAAGAGCACGTCGTCATTGAGCTCGGCAAATTTGGGTGCAAAATCATGCAGGGCGTCTCTGCCCGCAGTCTGTTTGACCATGATGATACCTCCTTATTTCAGATACTGACGGTAAAATGCTTCGATGCGGTCGAACGGGATGATGTCCATTCGGTCGTAGAGATCGGTGTGCACAGCGCCGGGGATGAGCAGCAGCTCCTTGTTGCCGCCCTGCAGCCGGGCAAAGGCGTCGCGGCTGAAGTAGCACGAGTGCGCCTTGTCGCCGTGGATGACGAGCACGGCGCTGCGGATCTCATCGGCGTAGGCGAGTAGCTTCGCGTTGAGCAGCGACAGCGGGGACGTGACGTTCCAGCCGTCGGTGGAGTTGAGCGAGCGCGGGTGGTAGCCGCGCGGGGTCTTGTAGTAGTCGTGGTAGTCCTTGACGAAAAACGGCGCGTCGTCCGGCACGGGGTCGACCACGCCGCCCGCGCGCTGATACGTGCCGGCCTTGTAGTCGGCGGTGCGCTGCGCATTGAGTGCCTGACGCAGGGCATAACGGGCGTCCGGATTGTCGTCGGCGTCAAAGTAGCCGTTGGCGGTCACACGGGTCATGTCGTACATCGTGGACGTGACGGTGGCCTTGATGCGCGTGTCGATGGCGGCGGCGTTGAGCGCCATGCCGCCCCAGCCGCAGATGCCGAGGATGCCGATGCGCTCCGGGTCGACATCATCGCGCACGGACAGGAAGTCGACCGCGGCGGAAAAGTCCTCGGTGTTGATGTCGGGCGAGGCGACATAGCGCGGCGTGCCGCCGCTCTCGCCGGTGTACGACGGGTCAAAGGCGACGGTCAGAAATCCGCGCGCGGCGAGCTCCTGCGCGTACAGGCCGGAGCTCTGCTCCTTCACCGCGCCGAACGGGCCGCTCACGGCCACGGCGGCGCGCTTTCCGGCGGCGTTTTTCGGCTTGTAGAGATCTGCCGCGAGCTCGATGCCGAAGCGGTTGTGAAACGTGACCTTGCAGTGGTCAACGGCGGCGTTTTGCGGGAACGTCTTGTCCCATTCCCGGGTGAGGGTCAGGGTGCTGTTCATGGTTACATACCTCCTGTATCGGTTTTATGCGATGGCCGCGCCCATGGCGCGGGCGGTCTCAAGTGCGGTGTGGCCGGCGATCGCGCCCGGCTCGGTCACGCCGCCGGCGAACACCGTCCCGGCGAGGCGGTACTTTTCATAGCACGCGATCCAGCCCTCGAGCCCGTGGATGGCGCGCTCGTCCGTATCCGGCTTGTCCTCGGTCGCCGAGGCGAGCAGGTAAATGTCGCGGAATGCGTAGTCCGATGGGAAAAGGGCGTTGACACGGCCGCTGTGATCTGATATCCTCAGCATACAACCTGAAGCTGACTTCAGGTCAAGCACTTTTCTGCGAATTTTTTTCGAGGTGATCCCATGTATACGATCGGACAGGTGTCGGAGCGGTTTGATCTGCCGGTCTCCACGCTGCGATATTATGATAAGGAGGGGCTGTTCCCGGCGCTCACGCGCACGTCGGGCATCCGCCGCTTCGGCGAGCAGGAGCTCGAGGCGCTGCGCGTGATCGAGTGCCTCAAGCGCTCGGGGCTGGAAATTAAGGAGATCAAGCAGTTTATGGAATGGTGTGCGCAGGGGAGCGAGACGTACCCGCAGCGGCACGCGCTCTTTGTGCAGCAGGCCGAGCGGGTGGAGGCGGAGATCGCGCGCCTGCAAAAATCACTTGACATGATCCGCTTCAAATGCTGGTACTATGAGCAGGCCATGCGCGACGGCAGCGAGGACCGCGTGCACGCCATGCTGCCGGATCATCTGCCGCCGGACATCCAGCCGATTTATGACCACGCGCACGAAACGTAATCCTACCATTTTGATTCAGAAAGGATGGCGCCCCATGAAACAGCGAACGATCCTCTCGACCCTTCTGTTCTGCGCGCTGCTGCTGGCGGGCTGCGGCACGGCGGCGCAGACCCCGGATGCGACGCCCACCCCCGCGCAGGAGGCGGCGGCTACGCCGACACCGACACCAGACCCGCTGAGCACCCTGCCGTATACGGACGGCCAGCTCTATGCCGCGGCCTACCTCGGCTATCAGGCACCGACGGATCTGGACTTCTTCCAGCAGACGTATTTCGGCGGCCGGGAGCTGCCGGTGCACCACATCTCGGACGGGGACTTTTATCTCATCATCCCGCGCGACCCGAACGCGACCGTGCGCCTGTACAAAAACGATATGGTCACCGACTCCAAAACGCTCTTTTATGAGCAGACGAACGGCGATGCCTTCGTCATCGGCTGCAACGTCAGCGACATTTTCCCGGATGTGACGGTCTCGATCACGTCGGGCGGTGAGACGGTGGACTTTTCGCCGTATATCTCGCTCAAGGACGGCAGCGTGCAGGTCGGTGCGCGCGGGCTAAACATCACGCGCATCTCGACCTCGTCATGACGAATTGAGAAAACGCCCCCGGGTGCGATCTGCACCCGGGGCCGCTGGTTTATCTGAGGTTATGCGAGCGTCAGCTCTGTGCTCGCGCACACGGTCGCGCCCACGCGCTGCATGTCGGCGAGGTTGCCTGCCTGCACGGCGTCGGTGACGGACGATGTGCAGTCCGAGAGCACGACGGCGTCATAGTCGAGCGAGATGGCGTCATAGCACGTTGTGCGGATGCAGTTGGGCGTGGTCGTGCCCGCGAGCAGGACGGTCTGCACGCCGAGCCGGCGCAAAATGAGGTCAAGACTTGTGTGAAAAAACGCCGAGAACCGGGGCTTTACGAGCACATAGTCCTGCGGCAGGACGGTGAATGCGTCCGGAAACGCATCCGACAGGTGCGCGGCGCAGTCCTCCGAGAGCGGCTTGCCGCCTGAAGCCCACGCGGCCGCGCGCGGCTTTTCCACGTCCGTGCCGTCGGCCCGGTAGTGGCGCACGGCGTAGATGACGGGAACGCCCGCTTCGTGGCAGCGGCCGATGAGCGCCGCGCACGCGGGCACAGTCCCCTCCGCCGCCGGGATGCACAGCGGGGACGCGCTGTCGAGAAAGCCCCGCTGCATGTCGATCATGATGAGTGCCTGTTTGGGCATGGCGCTTGCCTCCTGACAAAGTAGATGCCTCTATGATAGCGCTGCGTGCCGGATTTGGCAAGCGCGGCTTGCCATCCGCGCCCCGACGTGGTATCCTACCGGGTAGCCCCAAAAGGGAGGGGCACTCTTTACAAGCGGGAGCGATCAACATGAGCAGACAACTCGAACCCTATCAGCTGATCGAGCGCAGCATCCAGAAAAAATTCCACAAGGTGCTCTGGACGCCGTTCATCACCGCCATCAAGCAGTACGAACTCATCGCCCCCGGCGACCGGATCGCGGTGTGCATCTCCGGCGGCAAGGACTCCATGCTCATGGCCAAGCTCCTGCAGCTGCTGCAGCGGCACAGCGACGTGCCGTTCGAGGTCATTGATCTCGTCATGGATCCGGGCTACAACGCCGTCAACCGGCAGAAGATCGAGAGCAATGCGGCGCTGCTGCACATCCCGGTCACGATCTTTGAGACGAATATTTTCGATGTCACGAGCGGCATCGAGCAGTCACCGTGCTACCTCTGCGCGCGCATGCGCCGCGGCTATCTCTACAGCAAGGCGCGCGAGCTCGGCTGCAACAAGATCGCCCTTGGCCACCACTTCAGCGACGTGGTCGAGACGACCGTCATGGGCATGTTCTACGGCTCGCAGCTGCAGGCCATGCCGCCGAAGCTGCGCAGCCGCAATTTCCCGGGCATGGAGCTCATCCGCCCCATGTACTGCATCCACGAGGACGACATCATCGCCTGGCAGCGCTATAACGGGCTGGAGTTCATCCAGTGCGCCTGCCGCTTTACCGAGCACGCGGCTGCGCACGGCAACGACGGCAGCAGCTCCAAGCGGCAGGAGGTCAAGCTGCTGCTGCGCGAGCTGCGGCGCACGAATCCCGACATTGAAAAGAGCATTTTCCACAGCATTCACTCCGTCTGCCTTGACACCATGGTCGGCTACAAATCCGGCGGCGTGGAGCACACGTTTGCCGACTGCTACCGCGAGCGCGGTGAGATGGCCGAGATGGAAAAGGAGGACGCGGAATGATGCCCATCGAGCGTATGCGCCCGGAGGATTTTGACGCGGTTTTCCGTTTGCTGGCCCGGAGCTTCCCGGCCGGGGAGCGGCGGGATAAGGCGGGGCAGCGCGCGCTGCTTGCGGACAGCGCCTACCACATCGACATTCTGCGCGCGCCGTCCGGCGGCGTGCAGGCGCTGATGGCGTCGTGGGACTTTGGCGGCTTTGTCTTTTTCGAGCACTTTGCCGTAGACCCCGCCTGCCGCAATGGCGGCATCGGCGGGCAGATGCTCGACGCGCTGCTCGCGCGCTTTGATAAGCCCGCCTGTCTGGAGGCGGAGCTGCCGGAGACGGAGCTGGCCGCGCGGCGCATCGGGTTTTACGAGCGGCACGGCTTTACGGTCAACGCGGATTACCCTTACTTCCAGCCGGCGCTCACGCCGGGCGGCAGCCCGATCCCGCTGCACCTGCTCACGACCGGCGGCGCGCGCACGCCCGCCGAGCTGCGCGCGATCGAGACGCTCGTGCACACGCGCGTGTACGGTAAAACGCCCGCCGCGATGGTATAACAGAAAACAGAAAGTCAGCACGCCCCTGCACGGAAGGGGCAGGGGCGTGCCTTTCTCTATTTGGAGGGAGAAACAATGCAGAATTATTGTCCGGGGCGGCCGCCTTTGCCGCCGTCCGTGATGGTCACATCGTCGCTCCCGGAGAGCTCTACCGCGACGGTTTGAAAGGAGAAAACGCATGAAGTCTATCCGTATCCTGCCTCTTTTGCTCGCGCTCGTGCTGCTGTGCACGGGCTGCGCCGCCGGCGGCGCGGCGGAGCCAACGCCCGCCCCGGACATGAGCGACCTCCCGCTCGACGGGGGCTATGCCTACCTGCGCGTGGAGGTGCTCTCGCGCGACAAGGACGCGAAAACGCTGGAAGTGAAAGTGCTCGATTTCGGCGACGCCGACGGTGTGAACGTCGGCGCGCTCCCGGTGGGCGCGCAGGGCACGGTCGACTGTTCCGACCTGCTGTCGATGGCGATGATGATCGACTCCGGCGAGTGGATCATCACCTACGCAGACCGCGGGCAGCAGGCGTTTCCGCTGCGGCTGACGTCGATCGAGAACCCGGAGCACTTTGCCGAGCGCGCGGGGAAATAAAAAGCACCGGCTGAGGGTTTCCTCAGCCGGCGTTTTCGTCACCAGAATTTTTTCTTCTTGCATACCCACAGGCTGATGCCCACGGTCACGATGCTCACGATGACGACGACGGGGTAGCCGTACTTCCACGTCAGCTCCGGCATGCCGACAAAGTTCATGCCGTACCACCCGACGAGCAGCGTCAGCGGCAGAAAGATCGTCGTCACGATCGTCAGGATCTGCATGATGTGGTTTTGCCGCGTGTCGATCTCGGCCTGAAACAGGCTCTGCAGCTGTGCGCACGATTCGCGCAGTAGCTGCGACTCCTCGCGCAGGCGGATGACGCGATCCTCAAACATATGAAACAGCAGCTGCTCGCTGTCGGTGAAAAAGCCGTTTTCGTTCTCGCGCAGCTCGCACGCCACGTCGTCGAGCTGGGAGTAATAGCGAAACCACGCCATGGTCTCCTTGCGCAGCGCGGTCATCGGCGCGGAGAAATCGTCCAGCTCGTGCGCCAGCACCTGATCCTCGAGCGCCTCGATGCGGTCCTCGATCTTTTCGATCTGGTGCAGGTCGCGGGCGATGAGCTGCTCAAAAAAGTCGTAGAGAAACCGGCCGACGCTGCCGTCGGTCCAGCGCTTTTCCCGGGCGATGCGGCGCAGCAGCCCCTGCAGCGCGCTCTCGTCGTCCACGAGCACGACGCGCGTGGCCGTGACGAGATAGCCGCAGGCGAGCGGCTTGCCGTCCTTGCCCTGGCGCGGCAGCACGAGCGTGCCCGCCAGACAGTCCGAGCGCACCTCGGCCTTGCACACGCGCGCGTCGCGCGCCGGCGGTGTGTGGTGCAGCGTCCGCTCCAGACCGGGCAGCGCCGGCTGGTGCGACAGCTCTTCGGACGTCAGCAGCACGACGGCGGGCTGCTCCGGCGCGGGCGCGTGCTCCTGTGGCGTGAGCGTCTGCCCGATGGTATACCAGTACAAAAGAGATCCCTCCCGTGGGTCATTTGTTTTCCCCATTGTAGCACACCGGGCGCGCGGACACAACGTCCGGCTGGAAATCGGGGCGCGGGTGTGCTATACTGGGCAAAAATCGTACTTTGGGGGAAGTATTATGATCGTCTATTACACCGGCACGGGCAACAGCCGCTATGTTGCCCAGCGCTTCGCCGCCGCCCTCGGCGACGATCTCATCACCGCGAACGAATACATCCGAAACGACACGCCCGCCGACCTGCATTCCGACCGGCCGTGGGTGTTCGTCTCACCGACGTACGGGTGGCAGATCCCGCACATTTTTGCGGCCTTTCTCCGCCGCGGCCGCTTCACCGGCAGCCGGAAGGCGTATTTTGTCATGACCTGCGGCAGCGAGATCGGCAACGCCGGCAGCCGCATCGCGGCGCTGTGCGCGGATATCGGGCTCGATTATCAGGGTGCGCTGCAGGTCGTCATGCCGGAAAATTACGTCGCCATGTTTTACGTGCCCGGCGCGGAGGAGTCGGCGCAGATCATCGCGGCGGCGCAGCCGTCCATCGATGGGGGCATTGCCTGCGTGCAGCGCGGCGAGCCATTCCCGGCGCCGAAGGTCGGCCTGCTCGACCGGTTCAAGACCGGGCCGGTGAACACGATCTTTTATCGGTGGTTTGTCAAGTCCGGGCCGTTCACGGTCTCGGATGCGTGCATCGGCTGCGGCAAGTGCGCGTTGAGCTGCCCGGTCAACGGCATCGACATCGTTGAGCGCCGCCCGCACTGGAACGGCGCGTGCACGCACTGCATGGCCTGCATCTGCGGCTGCCCGGTGTCCGCCATCGAGTACGGGCATAAGAGTCAGGGCAAGCCCCGCTACCAGTGCCCGGAATATAAATAAGAAACGATCCCTGCGCCGGACTTCCGACGCAGGGATCGTTCTTTTTACAGATAGCACTCCGGCCGCCGCTGCCTGAGGTACGGGCGCTTTTGCTCGCGCCAGAGCCGCGCCTCGGCGAGGCCAAGCTCCTGCACGATGAGCTGCACCTCGGGGAAAAACAGCAGGTCGCTGCCCGCGGCGGCGTCGCAGAAGGCGAGGGATCTTTTCAGGTTTTCGTCCATGCTCCCGGTCATGGACATCTGCGCCATGGCAAGCTTCATACGCGCGCTCCTTTCATGCGTCCTGCACGGTCAGGCGCAGCACGTCCGGCCGCGCGTAGTGGCCGCACACGTCGAGCTCCATGCGGCTCGCGGGCACGCACTGCATATCGAGATCGGCGTAGAGAATGTCCTCGCTGTCCCACACCAGTCGGTCATTTTTTGCGGACAGTTCATACATGCTATCCTTTTCTGTTCTCTGCTCCTGCGTTTGCTCTCGTTTGATTTCTCCCTCCGTATCTTCTTGGCACAAGCAGGACAATACCTTGATGCACCAGAGCCCGGGACATATTCAACGCCGCACACCGTACAATTTTTAGCGGGCATTGCTGCCCACCGTTTTGTAGGTATGATATGTAATTCATCGACAAAGCCGATGAATTTATAGTAAATCTTGATTTCCTGCTTCACTGTTCCGTCTGCCATCTTCTCACGCTCCGAAACAAGTATCTTGTCTATGAGTGCGTTTATAACTGTTGCATCCAGTTCTTTTAAGCCTTGATAATTTCGGATAAGGGCGAGGAAGTCACGGATTCCCCGTGATTTCTCGTAGCTTTCATTAAGAGTTTCCGTCACCTCTTTCAGCCTTGCTTCAATTTCAAGCTGCTCTTTCTGGTATTTCCCCGACATCATCTCAAAATTCCGCTCGGTAATACGCTCCATGACCTTATCCTCGTAGAGAGAGGAAAACAGCCTGTCCAGTTCCGCAAGGCGTTTGTTCAGCTTCTTACGTTCTTTCTCTAATGCTTTCGCCCTGCTCTGGTCTGTTTCCGTGAGCCGCTTTTCTATGGCCCTGACCGCCTTTTCATCATTCACTGCCATATCCGCAAAACAGTTGATGTCGGCAAGAACGGCATTGAATAAATCCCTTGCTTCTATATTGTGGGCACTACACTCGCTTCTTCCGTTTCTTGCATAATTATTACATGAATACTGTACACAGTCGATAATCTCTGGGCGTTTCCTCCTGTGTACGTTCATTGCCCGCAGAGCACATCCGCAGTCCACACACTTGATAACGCCTGCAAAAATATTTACAAATCCTCCCTTGTTCTGTGGAAGCCTACGACTTGTAATAAGCTGTTGGACAATATCAAATTCCTCCTGCGTGACTATTCCCTCATGGGTATTGGGTATCACTTCCCATTCTTCGGGCAGCTTAGAGGGGCGTTTCTTGCTTTTCATATTGGCGGCAATCCGTTTGTAGCCTACAAGATTTCCCGCATATATCGGGCTTCTTAAAATGCTCCTCACGCTGTTCCCACTCCAAATATAGCGTTTGTCCTCGTTCCCCTCAAAATGACGTTCAAAGCCTGTTTCGCCACGCTCCGCCGCATAAGCGGCAGGGCGTAGGATATGCTGTTTATTAAGATGTCTGCAAATTTTGGCAACTCCATTCCCTTTTAATGCAAGGTCGAATATCTCTTTTACAACATGTGCCACTTTATCATCTATCAGCAGATGGTTGTGGTCGGCAGGGTCTTTGATATAGCCATAAGGGGCGGTAGTTCCCATGAATTTCCCCTGTTGAAACCTCGCCCGATATGCCGATTTTATCTTAACAGATATGTCAGCGGCATACATTTCGTTTAAAATGTTGCGGAAAGGCGTGATGTCCATAGCAGATTTATTCAAGGTATCTACGCCGTCATTGACCGCTATATACCTCACGTTATGCTCTGGGAAGAAAACTTCCAGATATAACCCACAATCAAGATAGTTTCTCCCCAGACGGGATAAATCTTTCGTAATCACGCAGTTTATCAGACCGCTTTCAATGTCTTTTATCATATTCTGGAAACTTGGTCTTTGGAAATTTGTACCAGAATAACCATCGTCCACATACGTTTTTGCTATGTGCCATCCCTGCTTTTTCACATAATCCGTGAGGATGGATTTCTGTGTCGCAATG
>ERZ840057.1608-NODE-1608-length-18089-cov-3.630365_pt1 | contig 18089 bp, 9 predicted proteins | sample MGYA00519907_ERZ840057 | MGnify/ENA primary metagenome ERZ840057 (study PRJEB31850, sample SAMEA3708862) | human gut metagenome | biome: human gut; feature: human-associated habitat; material: faeces | place: China | collected 2014 ...
TGTATTTGATTGAGCAATCATAGTGGATATTAGAAAGCTCTTATATTACACTTGAATACAATATCACTCTTTCTTTCCTCTGTGGATTCCTCCTCCAAGCCACTTGGCTGTAACAAGCCAATTTTCATAATAGTAAAACCATTCTGAAATCCAGGGAATGATTTCTGTTATTTTGTGCGAAGCATTCCATTCTTCTGATGGACGATGATAGATACAAAGATGCTGCTTATCAGTATTATAAACATGTGGCAATCCTTTTTCTCCTTCACACAGAGATAACTTATCTAGAGCGAACACATCCACATGTTTTCCTTCTTTGTAGCAAATCTTGAATTGATAGGTTCCACTTAAAGAAGATGGTTGCACGGAATACTTCCAGCAGAAACTCGTTGGAGTTTCTGCATAGAAGTGTCCGTTGGGATATGCTTGTTGCAAAAAAGCCTTCTGCTGTGTTTTTGTAAATTTCTTTTCTCTTTGCATTTATTCGTCTCCATGGAATGTATGAGCTTTCACAACCGTACCAACAGTTCCTAAAGCACCTGTTATCGTAGCTCTTAATGTGTTATTATCTCTGTTCTTACGTTGATTGTCGGCAATCGCACTAAAAGTCCGCTGCACTACATCTCTACCGAAAGGTTTGTTCATAGACTCAGCTATTAATTGCAAACCGCCTCTTTTTTCAATGATTTGCTCCACATCTTGCTTTACTTGTTTTAACCATGCAAAGAAGTTTAATTGTTTCTGCGGTGTTTCTACCCATTTGTCGGCAAAGTTCTCATCAGGATTTACGGGATTACGCACAATACACAGACCGGTATTTGGTTCACGTTCGATATATTTCTCCATACTGTTGACTACGTTTACCAACGCATCAAGTACGTCTATTTCCTTGTTGTAAGCACGTGCTGCTAGTGTTGTGATAATAATAGAGATTGGCTTGTTTTCATCGCCGTTAAACATTAAGTCACGGTGACGTTTAAGTATCTGAACAACACGTTGCAAAGGACTTTTCTTCTCTTTATATGCTGGCACATTGCCAACTTTAGCTTCGGAAAACAACACTGTTCTACGAGTCAAGACACTGCACCTATCCTCAAACCATTTGGCATAACCAAACGGATTGCTCTTAAGCCATTTATTACTATCGGTCTCATATTTATAGTTAGAGAGTTCCCTGTCAGTAATACGGAGAGCAAGCTTGTCAACCTGCCCTACCGACACACTGAAATATTGCTCCCGAAGGCGTGTCTTCTCGTTGTTTACACATGGTAGAATGTCCAAGTGGTATTTGTCGCTTGCGTTTTCTGAATTTTTACGATATAAAAGTGTCCAACATCGACGCCCCTCTTCATCCAATAACTTCTTGTATCGTTCTGAAACTTTCAGTCTTTCGCCAACTTTTGCTTTTAAATTTTCCGCAGTCCAGTCAGGATGCTTTTCCATCAACTCACACACTAAGTCAATATCAAGATCATCGTTCTCATTGACTGGAGTAATCATCGTTCCTAGTAGAAACGAACCTTGTGGTTGAATCTCAGGCTTATATGGAGCTAGCGGGGACGATTCGTCTCCAAGGAATTTGCCTACAGCCTGATAACTGCTTACCAGCTCGTCATATCTTGATTCAGGCACATCCAAAGACGCACCTAAATTCTCAAAAATTTCGTTGAATTGTTTATGTTCTTCTGTTGTTAATTCTCTCATATCTTATTCAATTATAATTGCTCTATTTTCGGTATTATTATAATAGTCGTGCAGTATTAGTTTCATGTCTGCCTTAGGCATCCAAACGTGACCGAGCATGAACGCACACGCTACAGGCATGGCCATGTGAACCAAAATCTCATTATAAGCTGATGATGCTTTTATTTTGTCAAGCACCTCTCTAGTGCAACTCGCAAATTCATTAAGTTTTGCTTCTGTCTTTAAAAAATCATTGTTAGGATTAGTGCATGTAACTGTCCATATTGAAACATCTTGGCTAGAATATAATGTTCTAATTCTCTCCGTGATAGCTGTAGCACTCAGCGCAAACACAAGAACAGGCTGCTTGCTCTTTTCTGCTGGTTCGATAATTCTAAACTCAATGTTCTCATCACCACTCTCCTGCCATTCCCATTTCTTTGTGTCACGATGTGGCTGATATACTTTCAATTCGCGAATGTCATTAAATAACGTCCCAAGTCTTACTAACAATGGCATATCAGCAAACGGAAATAATGAGATGTGTTTTGTTTCTGAATACTGAATACGTTGTTTTACTTCGTAGGCAAATGCAGCCTGCAGGTTGTTATCCTCTATCTCCCAAAAATTCGGATCAGATTCCTTCATGACATTTCCCTTCATACTAATCTCTATTGCAGTACTTGCCTCTGGGTAGTATTCTGGGAATAAGACAGAAGAGATAGTATTGAACGAGAAGTCGGGAAGATGTTTCCCGATTTTACTATAGTATGTAACTACATGACTCTTTTTGTCGTGCGCTATACCAGTCACGAGACGAATCCTGTCCTCGTGACGCTTCTTCATCCCTTCCACAATCTCTATAGTATATTTCTCAGGGTCTGAATCTATTATTTTATGACAAGCAGGACACAACAATACTATATTATTTATATCCTGTGCCAATGATTCTGATTTTTCACCACCACGAGGACCATTTGGCGAATCTCCAATGATATGGCATAGTTCTCCAAAGTTCCCATACTCCTTCGTTATAACTCCTTCATAAAGGATTTTATTGCATCCTTCAAACTCACATCGACCTGCAGCCCTGAGCCACAACAATCGCATTACTTTTTGGGGTATATTTGTTTTTGACATTCAATCTTCGCTTTTATTGTCATTATACATACGGCTCATTGCATCTGCTGAATCTTTCATCATTTTACGCAAAGATTCAGGTGCTATAACTTCAATCTGCTCTCCAAAAGAACGAAGCAGAGAACGAAGCTCATAATTATTCTGAACTTTAAGTGTAATTCGCCAGTAACCATCTTCCATTGGGGTTGAGACAGATGATTGGGACTCATGCAACGGTTTTGTCACAATGTATCCGTAAGCTTTATTACTGACTTTAAGCACTACTTCTTCAACAGGTGTATTACTAAGTGAGACGCCAACAACATCGCTAAAATACTCTTTGAAATCCATATCCTTAGCAAGTGGTTCATAGGGTTTAGATGTTTCATTAAAACCCTCAATTCTGTCTATCGCAAAATTGGATAGGTATTCCGAACCTTTATGCTTTCCTATGAGAAACCATCTGTTATTGTATTGCTTCAGAAAGTAAGGAGTTACAACAATAGTTCTGGCATCTTTACCAAACGGATGGTATACTATTTCAATAACCCTTTTATTTACGATAGAATTAAAAATAGGTTTATAATACGTATTCATACCTTTAAGATAGGGATTATGCTGAAAACTTACAACGGAATCCAGAGCCTCACCCAGCTTGCTGGTAGTATAAAGACGTTTTTCCAAATCATCTAGCCACTCAAATTGCGGTACACCTTCAAATCTCCTCAAGAGTAGTAGTGCATCATGTATCAAATTAATTTCTTCCTGGTTAATAGGTTGCTTCTTTATAGATGCGCCTTTCTTGTGATAGCGATAATACCTGCGGTGTCCATCCTGAATAGCATCGATTTGCATTGCATACCCCTCTTCACTTTCGATAAACTTCAAATCATCTTGAACTTGACGTTTTTTAACACAACCTCCATCTTTGGTTTCGCCATTATACAAATAAAGAGCCTCATTACATGCTTCAACAAGGTCTTCAATGTAATAACGTCTTGACCAATTGCTCAAACATTTGTCAAGTACCTGGTATCTTAATTGTGCATTTTTATTTGTTGGCATAAGCTCATTGTTTTTATTATATGGCAAAATTATACAGAAAGAGTGCAGTCTTTCTGCACTCTTTCAAATAAAATCAATTAGAACTCTTTTTTTTAGGAATATTCTTCACAACAACCTTGGAAAAAGCATCTGCACAACTCTTAATTTCTTCATATTCTGCTAGTTCTTTTGAAGATAGCCCTTCATTGGTCCAATCCTCAATATTGGTTGCATACAAACCTTTGACAGTTTTCTCTAAATATGCAGTTGTCAGAGGAACATTCAGTGTCTCAATCTCCATATTGTCAATAATTGACTTGAAATAAGCATAATCGCCATCAATAATAAATCCCATGTCAGCAGCAATACGATAAATTGCAATCCAGTGCCGTTGCTTTGTGAACGGCGACTTTTTAGGGGTGTAACCTAAAAGTTGTATTATACTCTTTCTGAGAATATCTATCCGTGTTTCTTCCGGCAGATTTCTTATACCTTCTGGTTCAGCAACCATTCGCCCCTCACTATTCATATGATAAGGAGTAAAATATACAATTTTACTTGTTGCTTCTACAGGAGTATCAGTACCAGAAATATTGTGTCCATTAGTTTTTAGAACAGTTATTGACGAGCCCGTTACATAGAAATACATGGTAAGGATTATGTTGAGTGCGGTATCTACCTCCTGCTCTGAAGCTGTTGGAGAAATATGAGACTCTTCGTTGCGCCAGCCCTTCACCAATAACAACCACTGATAGAGCTGTTGCTTGGCTTCGTCTGTGCTCCAGCGCAGGTTCCACAAGCACTTGTGAGCATAGAGCGCATCCTTCCATGAAGGAGTGTCACCTTCATTGCGAGCAGGAAGTTCTTTACCATTGATAAGGTAGTAAAGCTTTTTAAGATACGCCTCAAACTTTGTCACTAACTGATTGAATGCGATATGCTTATCCACTAGTGTAGGCTTCTTAGCATATAGATTCTCAAATGCCCTCTGAATAAATATGTCCACACCGTCAAGAGAGTCGATCGACCTGGTATTGATTACATAGAATACACTATTTATAATTTCCTCCTTTGGACACATGTGGGGCAACAATGAAGGGATACATGAAGTCAATATCTCTTCTATCTTATCTCTTATAGTTTCCAGATTAAAACCAGTCTCTACTTCAGAGTTTTTCCCTGCTGTAACAGTCACAACTTCTTCTGGTAACGTTTCAGCTTCCGATTTAACATCAACGTTTACGCCAATATAAGCCTTCAGGATGGCTTCTCGTTTTGCTCCGTCAAGGATGAAATCGCGAAGTATCTTGTCAGCCTTTGGTCGTACCATACGAGGTGGAATTGTTGTACCTTCTATCTTTTCAAGGAAAGCGCGAGTCTTCACGCCATCAAGAGTCAGTTTAAGGTTCTCAAACTGGTTATACTCATTGATATTCTGTTCTGTTACGTCACGTCCCATGATATGGGTAAGCTGACTGAAGTTTAAGCCTGTAGCCTCTGCAAGTATCATAATCTGCTTGTGGAGTTCACGAAGCTGGTACTCTGCAATGTAATCTTGAATGGTCTTTCCTGCCTCAAGGTGAAGATCACCACTCTCTATGTCATGCAAAACCACCATTGCCGTACGCTGGTCACGCTGTGAGAGTGAGGCAAACGTCTTGTGCAATTCCTTCAAAGCCTCTTTTGTCAGTTCGCTACCTGGACCATTCATATAGAGGTTTTTGACAAACTTCACAAATTTTGAGTTGATATATTCGGCATCAATAGTTCCTGTACCTGTTTCTGTGATATAGGTATCGATTGGATAGTCAAACTCTGTAGGTTCAGAGTTACCTCCTGGCTTTGACTCAAACAATTCGCGATAACGCTGTAGTAGGGTAAGATATGTTGATTCATCAATCTCCATCTTTACCTTTGTGTAGGTATCACCATGCTCAAACTCATACTCAGTCTTTTCCCAAAGGAAGCCTTGCAATTTTGCAGCTTCAAGCAAACGAGTCATCTGCACAAAGTCCTTGGCAAACATATTGCGGTCTTCGCGAGTATCAGGCAACTTTGAGAAATTCTGAATGTTATGAGACTTAAAGATATCACTTATGTGTAGGAAATAACGATTGATGCTATCAAGGTTCTGCTCCAGTTTATCCACAAAAACTCCAAGAGGTCTGTCCACATATACTTCAAGAGCATCTTCTATATTCTGCTCCATTGTGTATGGAAAAGTATAGTACTTGATGATACCAAACGGTTTGTCTGGTCCAAACAGACGGTTGGTACGTGAAAACGACTGAATTATGTCCACATATTTCATCACCTTGTCCACATACAAAGTGTTCACCCATTTTGAGTCATAACCAGTCAGCATCTGTGTTACAACGATAAGTAGGTCAATCTGTTGTTGATGATCATGTTCTATACCCAAGTAAGTCTTCTTATGTGCCAAACGCTTAGCTACATCCTTCTTGTACTTGCCGTAAGTTGCCAATGCAAAGGTTGTTTGATAGCGAGCGTTATAGTCAGTAAGCATCTCCAGTATAGCATCTTCCTTAGCAATACCTTCATCACTGTTATCGATATTGTTGTCAAATACAGTTACGGCATTTACCGATGGGTATAGTTCCTTGAATAGTTTATAATATGCGATAGCCTCTGGAATGTTTTGTGTGGCAAGGATAGCATGGAACTTGCCATTCTTGCTTGCCTGCTCACGATGTGCCACAATATCCTGTACTACAGCTAAGTGATGCACTCGTTGCTGATAAATATCTTTTGGCAGATAGTGCTCGATACCATGTGTCAACTTTCCTGTCTTTGGATCATTATATGTATCTGGCATCTGTAGTTCAGAAATAAACTTGTTATACACCTTCTTCTTATCTTCATCCTCATCTACCTCCTCGATGGAATGAACCCCGAGTTGTGCAAAAGCTGCCTTTTCACGCAGTTCATCATCTTCGTATGTGTTTACTCGATACACATCAAATCCCAGCACGTTGCCATCAGGAATACCACTTGCTATTGTGTATTTGTGCAACATGTCACCAAAGAGTGTTTCTGTAGTTATCTCGTTATGTGCATTTTCTTCAAAGACTGGTGTCCCTGTGAAACCAAAGAGCAACGCACGTGGAAAAGCATTCTTGATACCAATAAGCATACCTCCGAATACGCTACGATGGCACTCATCAATGATAAAAACCAATCTTTTACGACCGATTGCATCTATCTCGCTCTGAGCAATGCCGTTCTGCACATTGATGTTCGACATCTTCTGTATGGATGTTACAATCAGTCTGTCATCAGGATCGCTACTCTTCAACTTGCTGACTAGTATAGCTGTATTCTGGGTATCCTGTATGCTGTCATCATCACCAGCAAAGCCACGGTATTCATCCAAAGACTGTATTGAAAGTTCGATGCGGTCAAGCAGGAATACCACCTTGTCTGCATCGCCAGAATTTGCTATGAGCTGAGCACTCTTAAATGAGGTCATGGTTTTACCTGATCCTGTAGTGTGCCAGATATAACCACCACGATGCTGGTGAGTGTCCCAGTTTGTGCGGTGAGCCACATCGCTTATCTTGCTAACTGCATAATACTGATATGAGCGCAACACCTTCAATGTCTTGTCCTTTTCGTCAGCTATTGTATAGTAACCTACAAGTTGGTGTGCCATAGGGATTGACAATAATTGACTGGCAATAATACGCCAATCAGTTATTTCCATATTGTTGAAGTCTGCCCAATGGAATTGGAACTCAGGTTTGAAGTTATCTTCTGCTCCTGGATTAGCAAAGTACAAAGTCTTTTCGGGTGTCATGGCCACGAAAATTTGTACTAATTTGAAGATACCACTAGAAAAAACACCTTCGTGAGTGTAACGCTTAATCTGGAAGACTGCTTGTGTCACATCTACTCCGCTACGTTTCAACTCCACATGGATTACAGGCATACCGTTGATAAGTAGCATTATATCGCCTCTACGTTCGCCTCCCAATGGATGAGAAGCCTTGAAACGAGGTTGACGTACAATCTGATAACGGCTCTGACCAGCACATATTTCCTGTGCATCAAAGATTTTCAAATATACCTCCTTGCCACAGTTATTTGCATCTGCTGGATTATCACGCTTTATTATAACCTGTCCACCATTGATAAGACGGTTCATCTCAAATGGTGAAGCACACATGTTCACTTGGTCAATCACTTGCTGCATCTCTGTCTTTGTCAGAGGTGCATTGCCCAATCGGTTAATGTCGCGGTTATTATCATAGAGGATATTCGCCCAGTTCTGTACAAGGTCTTCCTCTGTTGGATTCATCATGATTCCTCCATCCCATCCATGACTGGTGTGAAGAAGATTGGCAAGAGCCTGCTCAAATGCAAGTTCCTTGATGAAGAATTGAGTATTGTCGTTAGCCATTGTTATTTATTTTGTTACACCCATTTTTATTAAAGTCTTCTTTGCAACGTCAGCTGCTTCGACAACGTATTGCTTCAGTTCTATATAACTCTTTGCAGAATAATAGGTAAGTTCATTGTCATTTTCGTCAAGATCCATATAAACGCAATAAGGATCATTTTGATCTATGTAGCCAACTTCTGCGATCTCCAGAAATCTTTTTGCTTTCACCTTAGAAGGAAATTGAACAAAGATTCTGAATCGGTGACCATTGCTGAAGTTGATATTGAAAGAATACTCGCCCTTCTCGTCATAGCAGTAATAAAAGATTGCATCCTCTCCTTTATAACGACCATATGTATTGTAATCATTTAAACTTGCATGAACGTCTTCATCCTCATAATACTGCATCCCAAAACCCTCAATAAATTTTTGGGCCATTTTTTCTCGTTCGGAATCAATAAAGTAGCGCTCAAACCATTTGCCAGGGATAGCGACAGCAATATGACCATTCTTCCAATGCACATACACTGGTGATGGCTGACTTACAATCCAATTATAAAGTCGTACGTCTTTACGTAATGCATTGCACGCAATGGCAAGTTGGAGTTCCCAAGTTTCCTTTCCTGTATATGTAACCAATTCCTGTGCTGCTTCATTCAAGCCAACTATCACTTCTTCCTTAGTATTACTACTATCTAGTATTGATGCTAACATTTCATGAATACGCGAATCACTTATAAGAAGAATTTTAAGATATTTATGTGTCTCACTATTCTCAGTAATATATTGACGTGATAGATCCTTCCATGAAGATAGTCTTGACATAAGGGCTCGAATAAGAATATGTTTCTTCCGGTAGTCTGCAGAAATACCTTTTGAGTCAAACATATCTGAAATGAGCTCGCATCGATGCTTAAAATCGGCAAGAGACATACCTTCTGTATAATAAAAGTTCGTCGTACCTTTAAAGTAAGGGTGCTTCTCTATCAGCATAAACTGCTCTAACCAAGCCTCATTTTCTGTGATGCGTTTTGCCTTCTCCATTTCTTCTTTAAATGGACGTGCCCATCGGTTATCATCATCTGATGTTGGTAGTTCTGCACAATTTGCCAGAGCTTCATAAAATGAAGATGCCTTTGTGATATTACTCATGCTCTCACGACTTATTGCAAATTCGCTTTCATTGTCAAGAGCATTTGCAATAGCCCTAATCATCCTACCGAAGTTGCGCAATGTGGTTGCAACACGTTCCAAGTTATCAATATCGGTATTCTCAACGATATTCCAAACCACTCGCATCCATTCTTTATATAATGCCTCATCAAAGGTATTGAACGTCAAAATAAACTCTTCGATAGCACCCATAACAGTTAAAAGCGTCTGGGTAAAATTGACCGATGAATCAACGAAGAAATTTCCCTTTTTCCCCTCATCCCATACCGGTGCCAATGATTCCTCTATCAACATCTTATGTTGCTGCAATGTATCAAGTATCTTCTCGATAGCTGAAAAATATTCAGGATGAGCCTCTAACTCATCTGCATATTCATCAAAACCAAAGTATTCACCCTTGCTTTTTTCCGACTGAGTATAGAATATATTTACAGCTGCTTCTGTGCCACGCATATCTTTTGGGGCAAGATTGCTATCAATGAGATAACGACAAGCAAAGAAACGACTGAAGAATCTCATGTACGAAATATCAGAGTTTTTCTTCTTTGTGTTATCCCAGAAAAGGTCAATCCATTTGGCATCCAATTTTATGGAGATGTTCTCACAATGAGAAACCATGTCTCCTTCAAGCCCACCTTCTAACAAAACCATCTCTTCCCGAAGGCTTGTCACCTTGTTCATAGCTCCAGTAAAGTCCGCCTTGAAATTATCGAATACAGAAAGTGGAAGTCCACGAGCATTCATCTTCATGTAAAGCTCTTCTGACTTGCCAAACTGCATCAATGGTAGTACATAGAACTGAAGATTATCCACTTTATCAATGGCATTAGCAATTCTATTATTTTTATAATATGAGTCAATAGCATCCAGCATAACAAGCATACCAGCTATAGTGGAGTCCTTGTCATACGAGCGATAGTACCATCTTGCCTTATTGATCTTTTCACTTGGTTTCTCATCGTCGAGATCACAAACATAAACCGATAAGGATTTGCAGAACTTTGTGGCTGTTGTTCTGGTTTCATAGACAAATGACTTCAAAGCATAGCGAATAGGCTCATATGCAGGATCATCCTGTTTGTTCTCTTTGTTAAGAAGATACCAATGAAGGAGGTACAAAGTTGTAAAGCGCTGCTGACCATCTAATAACTCCATAACGAACTCTGCACTTTCATTCTCTTTGTTTTCCTTGACAGCGCCATAAATAAAGTTCATGTCCATTGGCGAGTCATTTTTTAGACTCTTAAAAATCTCCTTCAGGAAGTTCTCTCGAATCTTTGTTTCTGCCTCTCCATTACGACCTTGTGCATAAGGGCGCTGAATGCGAGGTACTACAATCTTTGAGATTGTCACAAGGTCACTCTCTGACGAATGAGGTACAGGAGTGCTGAATATCTTAGTGAAAGTGTATGTTTGGCTCATGATTATTCCTCTTTTATATATTAAGATAGTCTCTCAACTCTTCGCAGATGTAACGCTGATATGATTTCATATCCTCTTCTGTCCATTGAGTTCGTCTTGTCCCTTCGTCATCAAAGAGTTTCATGAACACGAAAGAGGTTGACACAGGTACAAACACTCCGTTCCTCATGCGTTCGATGATGTTTTTCCTTTTAGTAACAAACAGGCTGTTACCGTATGATCGGTTAGTAGAAGAATCCAATAAAGTCAGATTCCCTATGTTGTTTTTCACTTCCTCAGGAGCATCAGTCTCTTTAGCAAGCATGCGCAGTTTGTTAATAGCATCCATTAACTTACCATTCTCACGTAATACCTGAACTTCATTCTTTGTTTTCTCATCTTCGTTGAGCTGAATCTCAAGATCTGCCATTGCTGTATCAAGCCACTTTTCCTGATCATCAACTCGCTTCAAACCATTCTTGGTGAATGAGTCGATGTGTTCAATATCCCAATCTTGCGATGTAAGTACTGCAAATGGGAATTTGTAAATTTCACCAAGTTTATTCAAACCATCCTTTGCCTGTTCTGCCTGACGATTGAGATGGTTCACATTCAGCAACAGCAATAGATTGAACACTCTGCCATCACCATAGCTAATATTGATCTCTCCATTCTCAACCTCAATTCCAGATACTTGTTCACGGATTTCATCTCTCATCCACTCCTTAAAGTCTTCGCGAGATTGATCTTCTTCCATTGAAAGGAAATGTATGTAACTCTTAGGAAGAAGACTTTCATTATACTGGCAAAGCATGCCTATAAGGTTGTAGCATACCACATCCTCATACCAGTCTTCCAAGACATGGTACACCTTGGTAACAGCATCCCACTCTTCATCTATCTTCTTAGACAGATCTTCACCATGTAATCCATCAAACTTGTCATAGTAAAAGTTAAAGATTCGGTTTTTATCCTTCAGTTCTGCATCGCATTCCTTCAAACGTTCGTCTATCTCTTCCTCCGCGACATCTTTTAGGCGCTCAGCCTTATAAGCGAGTTGGAAGATAAAGTCGATTCTGTTTGGCATTTCATTACCACGTTTATTAAGGAAATACCAGAATGAGTCATTATGTAAGGTATTTTCAATACTTTCCCACTCCAATGCTCGCTGCATCTGAATGTGTTCAAGCACATCCTTTTGTTTCTTCAAGAAGAGTGCTTTTATCAGCTCAGCATCTGTTAGATAAATCTTACCTATGTTTATCTTACGGAACTCGCCAATAGCATCTGTGTCCTTTGAAAGCTCATACCAAAGCACCTGAACTGAGCCAGTGTTGTTCTTTTTCCCTTTACCTGCATTAAGAAGTTTGAAGAATGTTTCTCGTACATTCTTTACAGTTTCATCCAATTCGTATCGTTTACACAATGCTAAACCACCTGTTTCTGCATAGTCTCCTTTACCACGGATCCATTGATCAATGGTATCATAAGCCTGCTGCATGTGGAAGTAGTCAATGTTGCTGATTGTGCTACCATCTGACTGTCCCAAGTGCTTCAGGAAGTATGCAGAATCTTTTCTGGTAGCATATACCAAATGATAGAGCTTCTTGCCGCCATAGTCTTCTTCCAGTTCTCTCTCCGAAATACCTTCCTTAGTCATTAAGTATTTATAAAGGATGTATATGGTAGTTAGTCGTTGTTGACCATCAATAATCTCCCACACAGGGTTATCTTCACTCATCTTTACGCCTTCTGGCAGAATGCGCTTCAATACTTTTTCGTTAGTCATCAGACGGGCAACAACTGGCTGAAGGCAATAATAATCGCCTTCCAGGTTAGTGGTGTTTGTTCCATGTGGCTCATTGGCATACGAGAATAGGTCACGCAACAGTTGCGTAACCTGTGTCGGTGTCCATCGATAACCTCGTTGGTATGAGGGTATGTAAAAATATCCGCCTGTTAAGAGATCTGATATTGCTTTCCTTTCGATCAAATTACTCATATATACGGAATACTTTTCTATTATGGTTATACAAACATCTTATCAAGACATGCTGATTTGATGCGTTTTAGTGATTCTAGTTTCTGCTCTTCGAGAGATATTTGTTTGTCGATGGTACGGAAGAAGATAGAGATCTGTTTCTGCTCTTCATAAGAAGGGAAAACAAAATTCATTTCCATAAACTCCTTAAAGCTGATTGAACGACCATCTCGAATACCATAGGTAATCAGTTTCAAACGATCAATGAAAGCTTTAGACATGAAGATGTACTTCCAATAATAGTCATCGTGTTTGTCTTCTTCCTTGAAACCGAATACTGTATATGCCGGAGAACAAATACCTTCAACGGACGAGTGTGCAAAGCCACCTTGAAATGAACGAAGATGGATGACGAACTGACCTGGCAACACACGCTTGTATGTCACCTCGTTTGATTTATTATGGAAAATATCATATCCACTTTCACTTCGAGGAGCCATTCCTCTAATATCCTGACATGCTGATAGTACAGGAAGCTCTGGATGGTTCCTTTCGTCGAAGGTCTTGAACAATTCGTTGGCTGTCATTGAAGAATATTCATCTTCAAATCCTTTGAATCTAACTCTAGGCCTTGTCTCACCTTTTTGTGGGAACATTGCATGAAGAGAAGCAGTCTTCATTTGTCGGAGAGATGCTATTTTTTTTGATGATATTTGGATTTGCTTGTCTAGCAATTCAAAGCACTCAACAATTTTATGTTGTTCAGGAAAATTTGGCAAATACACCTTTAATTCTTTTAGGTCGGAATAAGCCAATGTCTGGCGCATACCATCACCCATTTTATAATAGACTTTAGTTATATCATCATAATAGTGAAGCAGTGTGTAGAGATAATGCGGATCTACAACTCTAGTATCACACTCCATACAGACATAAGCAGGTGTAATGATGCCTTCTTCTTCGGATATGCCAACTCGAAGACTTTTCTTGTCATTTTGAAGATCGGTCACTCGAAAAACGATAATATCTTTCTTTATTATCTGATAAGTATCGAATGAAGCAGGTAAAAGTCCTTTCTTAGATTCTATATCCTTGCGCACAATCTTACCATAACTCAATGACAGAAGATTCTGATGATGAACATTCTTGTTGGACTCCCTATATTGGCGAGTTATCTCGCCTAAGGTTGTTACCTTCCAAGAATACTTAAACTCATCGAATCTCATTGATGGTATTATGTTTGTCATTTCTTCCATATGTGATTATAACATAGATTGTAATTCCTTCAAGCCCTTAATATCATATTCTGAACCCTCTAATTGGTCAATCATCGAAGATATTATATTGCCATTGATAGAAATGTAAGAATTGATGTCTCTATAACTAGTTTCGTATCTACCACAGAGATATACTAAAAACTTACTCAAAGTATATATTTCGGATTCAAGTGTTTGCTTTATTGCATCATAAATAGGTGTAACCCACTTCAAATGCAAGAACTCGTTCACCTCTACATCTGTCAAATTCTGTATAGCATCGATTGTTTTAGACTCTAAATCAGCTTTTGCTACTTTGATAGCCTTGTTTATCTTGCTTTGCTTATCCCAAAGAGCAACAATCTCCTTGAGTTTTGCCTTTGTCTCAGGTTCAATAGAATCTCCCTTGGCTTTGGCATCACTTATAATCTTCTTCTTGTTCAACTTTGGGCTGTCGCCATCCTCAAGATATACCGTAGTTTCCTCTTCAGTGAAATTGTTTGGTGCATCCTCAAGATTTGAGACACATTCGTCCACTTCTGCTTGCATCTGAGCAATAGCATCAAGCTCTGACTGGAATTTCACACTCTGCACTAATTCGAATGGCAAAATACGCCCTTTAAGTCCGTCAGGAACCTCAACTTCGTCATCACCATCTTTCTTTATCTTATAAGCCTGCTCAACGGCACGAACCGCCTCCATACCATCGGTTTGGATTGTCTCAATGTCATTGACAATTGTCTGCCAGTTGTCAGCCAATGCTTGATATGCGGTATATTTATCGACAAGTGCGATTGATTGTAGGCGGCGGAAGATTTCTTCTGCAATTACATCCTGCTCCTTCATTTCGTTTACAGACATGACATTAGTGATAAGGTGATCATGGAGCATATCCTCGAAGCCTGCAAAGGCATCAGCAAACGACTGTTTCAATGCCTTTACGTCTGCATTTTCGTTGATAGCATCAGCAATGTTCTCCACCTTCACGCTTGCGTATGGGCTGCCATCCTCATTTCTTTGGAATAGTTCGCCACGCAATGATGGCAATGCCTGCCAGTAGTTTTCGAGCGAATCAATCTCATTCTCTGGAATGCCTCCAAACATAGTAGCGTAGATGTCATACTGCACAGCAGCTTCGCTTGAATCTACATAACGGGGGATGTTAAGGTTGTAACCATTCTGACGGATTTCGTCACGAGATACTGCACGAGAGAAACCAGGGATTGACTTTCTATCACGAATGGTATCGGCAATGCGTTTAATGTCGCAAGCACGCAGTTTGTTCTGCTTGCCATCCTTTACAAATCCCTTTGAAGCATCAATGATCAGTACGTCATCATTATCACGATGCTGCTTCAGCACCATAATGAGTGTAGGAATGCCTGTGCCAAAGAAGATATTGGCAGGCAAACCAATGATAGCGTCGATGTTGTTCTTCTCTATGAGGTTCTTACGAATCTTACCCTCGCCATCAGCATCTTTTTCTGGATCACCTCGAAAAAGCACGCCATGAGGCAGAACGATAGTGAGAATGCCGTCAGGCTTGATGTGGTGGAGTTCATGGAGCAGAAACGCATAATCAGCCTTGCTCTTTGGAGCCACACCATAATCCTTGAAACGAGAGTCCATTTCTGCATCAATAGGATTCCAATGCTGAGAATATGGAGGATTGCTGACCACAGCATCTACATAAAGAGGCTTGCTCATATCGCCTGCCTGTACAGGCCAATCTTCATCAAGCGAGTCTGCACAGCGAGCATTGATGTTGTTTGGCTTGATACCACGCATCACAAGATTCATTCGAGTGAGGTTATAGGTATTCTCTTTCAGTTCCTGTGCATAGTACTTAACTTTATTCTTGTCCTCGATATGCCTGCCTACCGACTTGCCAATAGTGATAAGCAGCGAACCAGAACCAGATGTTGGGTCGTAAATTTCGATAGTTTCCTTTGCCTTATGGTGTTCTGCAACAATCTCCGACATAAGTATAGCTACCTCGTGTGGTGTATAGAACTCACCAGCCTTTTTGCCTGCATTGGCGGCGAAGTTACCAATCAAATATTCATAAACATAGCCAAGCACGTCATAGTCTTGACTGCCATCGGTAGGAATATCCTTAATGAGTTTTATGAGGTCTTTTAGTGCGCGAGTTTGCGAAGCTGGATTCTCTCCAAGTTTACTAAGACCGGCTTGCAAAGTCAAAAAGATCTTTTCATAGACAGAGCGATAGTTCGCACTTACCAAACGGTCGAAATTGTTAAGTGCAGCACTCAGGTCTGCCACATTAAACATAGAATCAGGTTTCAACCATGTACTGAACAGATACTTATACTCGATAAAGTATCCGATATTGTTCTTACAGTACTCAATAGTATCCTTTGCATTAGCATCTTCATAGTCTTCAACAAGAAAAGGCATATCCTCGCCAGTCCATCCATCCTTACGAAGATATTGCTCCTCGTTGTCACAGAGAAACTTATAGAAAATAAGACCAAGGATATAATCCTTGTATTCGTTGGCATCGATCTTCGAACGCATTTTGTTCGCCGATGCCCATATTTTATTTGCAAGTTGCTGCTTATTCATATATTTACTTTCTAATTATTCTATACAAGTAGTGATTTTATACATATTTTGACCATTAATTTGAACTTCAGCCAATTTGGTCATTAAGTCACTATGCCATTTTACAACATCCATTACTTAATTAAGGCAAGACCTAAAAATGAAATTTAAATCAACCTTCTTGTGTGAACCATTTTGTATAATTATCGATCAGATTCCCTATGATGTAAGATATTACTTTAGGCATGATGGAGCATTCGGCTTACCTATAACCGCTTTTACCCACAATCAATCTTTCAAACATCCAACAGGAACAACATAGATTCCATCAGTCCGTCTATAGGCAAAGTCTCCTACACCAGTTAGTACCATACAAAATGAAGGTGCCTTCATTCGGGAGGTATCAATAATATTGGTAAGTGCAGTTAATGTTTTAGCACCATCCTCAATAAGTTTTTCTCCACCTAATTTTATCTCTATTAAACCATATGCACCATTACGCAAATGCACCACAGCATCACATTCCAAACCATTTTTATCCCTATAATGGTAAACCGAACCATCTAAAGCATCCGCATAAACACGAAGATCACGGATACACATCGTCTCAAAAAACAATCCGAATGTATTCAAATCATTAATCAGGTCATTAGGCCCAAGTCCCAAAGCAGCAACTCCCAATGAAGGATCTACATAATATCTTGTGTCAGATGTGCGCACTGCTGTTTTGCTTCTCAGATTTGGATTCCATGCCGGCATATCTTCTATCACAAATATTTTTCGTAATGCAGTAAGGTATGCTCCTACTGTCTCATCGCTGATGTTTCCAGCCTCATTTGTTGATATATCAGCAAGAATCGTTGATATGCTTGCTTGAGAGCCCTGATGTCTGGCATATGAACGCATTATTCTCTTTGCTCGCTCCTCGTCTCTTTTTACGTTATCTACTCGCGATATATCACTATTTGTAATGGCTTTATAATACTCCGTTACTTGCGATAATGCTGCCTTTTCAGTTTTCTTTTGCAGAGACTTAGGCCATCCGCCACGACAAACGGCAAATGCAAGCATTGGTAAGGTCAGTTTATTTAATGCTCCTATTCTGTCAGGAGTAAGAAACAAATCCGACAAACTAACCTCTCCTGTAGATTCTCCTGACTCCCAAAGACTCATAGGACGCATAGTAAGCCATCCGTATCTTCCGGTTCCAGTATGATGAATTTCTTTCATATCAACTGGAACTGCAGATCCTGTAAGCATAAACTGACCATCGTCATCTCTATGATCAACTTCAAACCGAATGGCATCCCAAAACTGAGGAACATGTTGCCATTCATCAATCAAACGTGGAGTTTCTCCTTCAAGCAAAAAACGGATATTTGTTTGTGCCATCTGTTTATACTGTTCTTGCTTTACCGGGTCGTCCATATAGATGATGCTTTTAGCTTGTTGTTCAGCCGTAGTC
>ERZ840057.1614-NODE-1614-length-18050-cov-3.645068_pt1 | contig 18050 bp, 9 predicted proteins | sample MGYA00519907_ERZ840057 | MGnify/ENA primary metagenome ERZ840057 (study PRJEB31850, sample SAMEA3708862) | human gut metagenome | biome: human gut; feature: human-associated habitat; material: faeces | place: China | collected 2014 ...
AAATGTTGCTCAGGAACTTATAAAAATAATTATCAATTATGTTGCGGAATTAAGGGATATAAAAACAAAATCATGAAACACATCTTTTTTCGCGTGCCGTGCGCTTTGTTGGCCGGCATGGCAACCGCATTTTTGCCCGCGATACTGGCCGTTGTCTTTTCGGCTTGCTCCGGTTCGGGCCACGACGGGCCGCTTTGCCGCTGGCACGACGGCGAAAAAAACATCACCACTCCCGACCCGTCGGTCAAGGAAGGACAAACGCTTCTTTCCGAGGGCGATTACCGCAATTTCCGACTTACCGGCGAGGCGCTCACGCAGCCGGGTTCAGAGGCCGCCCTGCGTTTCCACACCGACGGCGTGAAAGGCTACGATGTCGTCTTCCGCAACGGGGCTATCGACGGAACCCGCAAGAGCGGGTCGCTCGTTTCGGTGCGCAACCTCTACCGCTCGCTGGCCGAAGACGGCAAATGGTTCAGCTTTGAAGTAACCGTGCGCGGCAAGAACATCACCGTCGCAATCGACAGCACCGAAGTGGTGTGCTATACCGAGCCGGAACGCCCCTACCGTGCCGAAAGCCACAAGGACCGGCTCATCGGGCATGGCAAGTTTGCCTTGCTCGGGTTGGCCGGCGAGGTTAGGTTCCGTCGCCTGAACGTGGAAAACCTCGGCGATGACGTGCGCAACGAGGCCGATACCATGCCGCCCGTCGACGAGCAGGCAGACAAGGTGATACGCTTCCAGCAGGAGGACTTCCCCGTGATAGATTACCACGTGCACCTCAAAGGCGGGCTTACGAAAGAGATGGCGCACGCCATGTCGATGAACTACGGCATAAACTACGGCGTTGCCCCAAATGCCGACGAGGGCGGAGTAGGGCGCATGCTTGCCGACGACAACGAGGTGTACGAATATTTCAACGAGGTAAAGGACATGCCTTTCCTGCGCGGCGTGCAGGGCGAAGGCCGCAAGTGGACGGCCACGTTCTCAAAGGAAGCGCTCGGCGTGTTCGATTATCTTTTTACCGACGCAATGACGATTATCGACCACAAGGGGCGCAACTCGCGCATATACCGCCCCGAGGAGGTGCATTACGACGGCCTGACGAAAGAGCAGTACATGGAACACCTCGTAGACCAGACTGTTCTTATACTCACCAACGAGCCGGCCGACATATACGCCAATCCAACGTACCTGCCCGAGGACATGCAGGCCGACTACGACAAGTATTGGACTGCGGAGCGCGTGAACCGCGTGCTCGACGTGCTGGAGCAGCACGATATAGCGCTCGAAATCAACGCGCGCTACAGGATTCCGAGCCTTGACATCATACGCAGGGCCAAGGAACGCGGGATACGCTTCACTTTCGGCACGAACAACGTGGACGCCAACTTCGGACGTCTGGAGTACTGCCTCGAAGCAGTGGAGAAATGCGGGCTTACGCCCGACGACATGTGGTTCCCGTCGATGAGCGTGCGGCGCGAACGCCCTGTTATAATATACAACAAGTTCGACTGAACGGACGGCAGCATACAGGGCCGCAACCCGAATACCCGGTTGTGGCTTTTTTTGTGCCCTGCCGGGAACGCGGAAACAGACATAAGGAGACGCAAAAAAAGGAACGGAAAAAAGCGGATTTTTACCCCTCGAAACGGTATCTCATTTTCAGGCGGTTATAAACAGGCCGGAGAAAATCGAAAATACAAGGCAGGAATTTTAAAATATGTCAGACATATTTTGAATTATGTCCGACCTATTTTTCGCCCTCTCCCGGCAGGGTTGCGGCATGGCAGACAAAAATCGACGCATTCCGGTGAACCGTGCGGCGTTGCCCCGGACGGGAAAAATCTGCCCGCTCCCCGCTTCCGAGAAAAAGCCGGGGAGGGTCAGCGGCGGCGTGTCGCCAATGCGTCCGCAAGGCTCGCAAGTCACGAATCCGCCCCTACTGCCAGGAGGTTGTTACAATTTTGTTGAAACGTACAAAATAATGCAGAAAATAATATTTAAAATTAGAAATAATATGTACTTTTGGAAGGTTGCAGGGCGCAACGTCCCACGAACAGGGCGTTACGACGTTGATAAGAATGAAATTTTTTGTTAATAAAAAGGTAGTAATAACCCTATACCGGTTAAGCCTTCTGCCGAAAAGAATGAATAAACACCCGAAACACAATGAATTGACATGAAAACACGTGTTAGGCATTTTGCCGTGCTATGCAGTTTCCTGGCCCTTACGGCCTGTATGTTCGTGAACGTATCGTGTTCCGACAAAGTGGACGACTCTAACCTTTATGTCTTCTCGGGAAGCACAATAACCGACCTCATAAAGGACAATCCCGACCTTAGCTATTACTACGAGCTTCTGAAAAAGTCGCGCTCGGGCAACAAAGGCTCTACCATGGACCACCTGCTCGAAGCGAGGGGAAACTACACCGTGTTCGTGCCTACCAACGACGCCGTGCAGCATTTTCTCGATTCAATTTACGAAACAACCAACTACAACCTCGCCGACGTGCCCGACTCGATGGCACAGCAGATAGTGTTCAACAGCATAATCGACACCGACTTCCAGGAAGGCTACCGCACTACCGATTTCCGCGAAGGCGCGTTCGACTACAAGACCATGGCCGACCGCTTTGCCACCGTCAGTTTCTCGGCCGGCGACTCCACAGGCAGACCACGCATTTTCATAAACGCATTCTCAGAGATAATATCCTCCGACAACGAGGCCGGCAACGGGTGGATGCACGTGGTAAACAGGGTTGTAATGCCATATTCCAGTGCATTGCCCGACCTTATAGCAGGCCAGGACAATTTGCAGATATTCGGTCGCCTGCTCTTCCTTACGTCGTGGCGCGACAGCATGGCCGACTACCGCGACGAAGAGTACGAAGCACTCAGCAAACCCGAAATGGGGCAGGCTCCGTCCTACCTGGGCTATTATCCGCAGCACCGGTATTTCGGATATACGGCTTTCGTCGAGACCGATTCGCTGCTGTGCGACCGCTGGGGCATTACCATAAAGCGCGAAAACGGCAACATCGTAAACTGGAGCGAGATAATGGAAAAGGTGGAGCAGGCATGCAAGGCTTACTACCCCCGCGCCACGAGCAACGACCTCACCAGCCCCGACAACGCCATTAACCAGTTCGTGGGATACCACCTCGTGCGCGGCGCAATGTCGTACAACAAGCTGGTGATTCACTATAACGAAACGGGTTACTCCCTTTCCACGCCCGACAGGTTCGGAATAAACAAAATGCAGTACTACGAGACGATGGGCAAGGACAACCGCATTCTCAAAATCATGGAAGGCGCACACACAGAGGGAAAACGCATAAACCGATACGTAAGCGAGTACGACTGGGACACGTATGAGGAAATCACCGTGCCGCGCAAGGGCATACTCATCTCGCCAAACAACGGCACGCGCGACATTCAGGCGCTCAACGGCTTTTACTACGTTATCGACGACGTACTCGTGTACGACGACGATGTGCCCGGCAAGGTGCTCAACGAACGTATGCGCTGGGACGTGCTCTCATTCCAGCCCGAGCTCTTCACCAACGGCCTGCGCGCCCTGCCAAACCAGAACTACTACTTCATACCGAGAGGCTACCTCGAGGATGTCACCTTCACAGACGATACGTACCTTACCATACTCATGGTCTACGCGGCTGTTGGCAACCGTGCCTACGAGCAGGACGAGCCGTTCTTCGAAGGGCAGTACGACGTTACGTACCGCATGCCGCTCGTGCCGAACGACGGTACATACGAGCTGCGCATTGCCGTGGGCAACGGAAGTAACTGCGGCATGATGCAAACGTACTTCGGCACCAACAAGAACAACCTCTCGGCCGTGGGCTTGCCGTTGGACATGAGATACGTTGAAACAACCGACTGGATACAGTATTTCCTCGACACCGAGGACCGCCAGGAGAACGCACGCCTCGAGCGAAACATGAGAAACCACAACGTCATGAAAGGCTCAAACTGCTACGGCGACTTCAGCTACGGCGTAACCGAGGGCGGGCGCAACAGCGGCTTCGGCCTCCACAAGCTGCGCCACATCGTTTACCGCGGGGCCGTCAAGGCAAACACGCGCTACTACCTGCGCTTCAAGAACGTGCTCAACAACCCCACGGCACACCTCGACATCGACTACATAGAGTGGGTGCCCAAGAGCGTTTACGACGGCGTGGAGCCGGAGGACTACTATTAGAACCGGGCATGGGCCGCGCCTGCGGCCTCATGGCACGCAACCATACGGCCGCCGCACAGCACAGCCTGCGCGGCGGCCTTTTTAATGCCCGCCCGCGGTTTTTATAATTATGGCATAGACGCAATAAAACCGCGTTTCTACAGGTGAGAAACCGTGCACGAAAAAGGGCATTTTCGAGGAGAAAAATTGAAAACTAAAATTCAGCGCGTTAACCCCGCATGGGAGCAAATAAAAAATATGTCCGATGTATTTTAAAATATGTCTGACATATTTCGAAATATGTCAGACATATTTTCCGCCCCACGGAAACCCTTTTGAAAACCGTCCCGGAAAGGCAGACAAAACGCAGACAGCGCGCCTTGATTCCCACACCCGGTCGTTGCAACATCCTTGCCGGGCCGTTTTGCAGAGCCAATGCCGCGCCGCAAACGGGAATTTCCCCGGCGAATCACCATGCGTAAGCGCGAAATACCTATTTGAGGGTATTGCAAACGGTTGTGTTTCAGTCTATCTTTGCAACCGGTACGATGATTGTGTACCGGGAGGGTCAACGAACGGCAGTGGCCGTTACATAGCTGCCGTGAGGCCGCTTTTCTCTTCATAAGGATTTAATTGTTATGTATCTTGTTCGTAAGAAAGGGTATCGGGTTGCAAAAATCCGATACCCTCTTTTGTTTTTTGTACTATTGTTGCCGGCACCCGCGCGGCAACGTTGAAAAAACACGTAACTTTGCGCTGCAATTCATCACCAAGCCTTACAAATGAAAATATTACATACTGCCGACTGGCACATAGGCAACACCTTTTTCGGCAACGACCGCAACGAGGAACACCGCCTTTTTTTCGATTTCCTGCTCAGGACCATAGGCGAGGAACACCCCGACGTGCTCGTGGTGGCGGGCGACGTGTTCGACACCTCAAACCCGTCGGCCGAGGCACAGAAGATATACTATAATTTCCTGCACCGCGCCACAAGGGAAAACCCCGGCCTGCAAATCGTAATAATAGCCGGCAATCACGATTCGGCAGGACGTATCGAGGCACCGGGCGAACTGCTTGCCGCCGACAACATTTTCGTGCGCGGGTACATGAGGAACGATGCCGACGGCACTCCCGACATCAACCGCATGATTATACCGCTTCGCGGGCGCGAGAATGCCGACGACATGGCCGTGTGCCTGGCCGTGCCTTTCCTGCGCAGTTACGAACTGCCCGAAGGTAAATCCTTTGCCGACAGCATGGCGCGTTTCTTCGACACGCTCGCCGCCGAGGCACGCCACCGCTACGGCAAGCAAATGCCCATGTTGCTGCTGGCGCATTTCTATGCTACAGGCAGCGAAATAGCCGCCGAAGACCACAGCGAACGTATAATAATAGGAGGAGAGGAAAGCGTGGACATATCGTCGTTCTGCCGTAAGTTCGACTACGTGGCGCTCGGCCATATCCACAAGGCGCAAAAGATAGACGGCTTCGAGAATGTGCGCTATGCCGGCTCGGCGCTGCCCATGTCGTTCAGCGAGAAAGGATACCGCCACGGCGTTGTGTGCGTCGAAATAAACAATGACGACCTTATAACGATAACCGACATACCTTTCGACCCGCCACACCCGCTCATAAGCATTCCCGCGCGTGGGGCACTCACCACCGACGAGGCCCTCGACGCAATAAGCCGCCTGCCGCGCGCCGGCAAGGACACCCCGCCCGCAAACTATCCGTATGTCGAAGTAAAAATCGACGCCTCCGAGCCCGATCCGACCATACCGCGCAAGATACGCGACATGTTCGAAGGCAAGGCTGCCATACTGTGCTCAATAAAAAGGATAGAAAAAAGCAATATCGACTACAAGGAACTCGAAATAAAAACCTCCGAGGAACTCCGCAGGCTCACGCCCCAAAGCGTGGCGCAGACAATCTACAGCAAACGCTACGGGGGAGAAAAAATGCCCGACACGCTGCTCGAACTCCTGAAACAGGCCGAGCAGGCAGCAATAACATCATCCGAAGAAAAGTAACACACAACGGAAATGGTAATCCGAAAAATAACAATACGAAACATCACCTCGTTCAAAGGGGAACAGACAATCGACTTTACAGCCGAGCCGCTGCGGTCGGCAGGACTGTTTGCCATTACAGGCGACACCGGGGCCGGAAAATCTACCATACTCGACGCCGTTTGCCTGGCGCTTTACAACCGCGCGCCGCGCTTCGACGACCGCGAACAGCTGAAATACATCACAGGGCAGTCGCCCGACACAGATATAGAGCTGCGCGGCAGCGACACGCGCAACGCCCTGCGCCGCGGCGAGACCGACGGCATGTGCTGCGTGGAATTTTCAACCGCCGAAGGAGTGTTCCGCGCCACGTGGCAGCTGCGCATAAAACGCACGGGCCGCTACGCCCGCCCGGAGCAGACGCTCGAACAGATAGCCCCTAACCACAGGACAATAAACCCGCAGGACTTTGCCGGCGAGGTGAAGAGAATCGTAGGGCTCGATTACGAACAGTTCACCCGCACCGTAATACTCGCGCAAAACAGCTTTGCCAACTTCCTGCGCGCACACCAGAACGACAAGTCGGCACTGCTCGAAAAAATAACGGGCACTGAAATCTACGCGCTCATATCCAAGGAAGTGTACCGCCTTAACCAGGAAGCGCAAAAGGCATACGAAGTGAAATGTTCCGAACTCAAGGGCCTCACCGCCGGTTACTTGGACGAAGCCGACCTTGCACGCCTGGAAAACGAAAGACACCTGCGCGAATCGTCGGCACAAGCAATAGACCAGAAACTGGAATACCTTAAAAAACAAATAGACTGGTACGACAAATACGAGAAACTGTCGGACGAGGTAAGGAAAGCCACCGAAAGTTTCGACGAAGCCAACCGACATTTCATAGATTTGCGCGACATGAGGGAGAAACTGGCGCGTTACGACGAAGTTGCCGCCGTGAAAGACAAATTCCTCCTGCTAAAAGACGTGGAAAACCTCAAGACTGTCGGTAAATCAGAAGCCGAAAGCTACCGCGAGCAGGAAAAAACGAAAGAAAGAATCTTCGCCGTGGCCGCCAAGGAATACGAAGAAGCACAAAACAGCTTCAGGAAAGCCGACAGCCAGTACGAACAGCAACGCCCGCTGCTCAAGAAGGGACACGACCTGAAACGCGACGTACTTTACGATAAAAATTCCATAAACGAACGGCAGAGTAAGATAAAAGCCACCGAGTCGCAGGCCGCCGCACGCAAAAAAGAACTCGAAGCAAGGCAACACGAACTGGCTGAAATAGAAAAGCAGGAACAAATCTGCGAAGGCACGCTACAGGAACTGTCGGTACATCAGAAAATGCTCGACCAGTCGGCCGCGATAATCGAAAAACTCAAGAGATATTCGGCCACGCAAGGCAAAAGCGTGCACCTCAACGCCGAACAGCAGGCAATACAGCGCAGTCTCGAGAACTTGCGCAAGGAGTTCGCCGCAATGGAATCCGAACTGAACCTCCTGTCGCAGAAACAAAAATCGCTTGTCGAGCAGCGAAACCTATGCAAGGCCCGCAATTCGGAATTCGAAGGCGGGTTGCTGCAAAAGAATTACGACGCGGCGTTCGCAATGCAGGAGAAACTGCGCGGCGCGCGCAAGCTGTGGAAAAGCATATCCGACGGATACTCGGGAATAGAAGACCTCGAAGAACTCCGGAGCCGCACGTCCACGACCCTGTCATACCTGGCGAACGACATCTCTGCAAAAGAAAAGCAGATAAAGCAGCTGCACGAAACATACGACAACCGTCTTAAAGCCTACACCCTGAGCCAGAGCGAAGACATCAAAGGTCTGCGGCAGGGATTGAAGGAAGGCGCACCGTGTCCCGTTTGCGGCGCCACCCACCACCCGTACCACACCGAAACGGAGCAACATTTGGGCGAATTGCTCACAATGATAGAAAAGGAATTCCGCGAAGTGGAAGCACAACTCAACAAACAGACCGACGAGTTCAACGCGCTGAAACAAAAACAAAGCGCCGACGAGGTGCGCCTCAATTCCATAGACGAACAAATCAGGAAACTGAAGGCGCAGCTGGCCGTCGACACGGAGGAGTGGGGAGAATACGCAAGCCTCGACCCCTCGTTCGCCAACTGTTCGCAAAACGTCAACCGCCCGGCAAGGCACGTAATGCTGGCACAAATAGCCGACAATGCCGACCGCACCGTAAACAGCGCCAAGGCAAGGCTTGACGAATTCAACAAGAACCGCAACACCATCGAGGCGCTCACTGCCGAGATAGAACAGCTTGCCGGCCGTGCCGACGACCTGCAGCGGCGGCGCTCCAACCTGCTGCGCAGCATAGGCCAGGCCGAAAGCCAGCTCGACAAGGCAAACAAGGAGATAAAGGAAAACAACGCCTCGGTGAACGAACTTTACTCCGACCTCGAAAACCTGGTTACAATATCCAACTGGCACACACTCGTGCGCGACAATGCCGAAGAATTCGTAGGAAAGATAATCGCAATGACGGCCAACCGCCAACGCAACCTCGAGCAGCTGCAAAAGCTCAAAGGAATGCGTGCCGAAACGGAACACGACATCAAAACGCTCGCTGCAATGCTCGAAGAGTTGGAACGCAACGCACAAAAACTGAAAGAGGAAATCGAAATGCTCGACGCTTCGATAAACGACAAGCAAAACGCCATTTCCGAAATGTTCGGCCGCGAAGACCCCGACGATGTGGAGCACAGAATGGAAGCCGCCGTCAAGATTGCGCGCGACAACATGGAACGCAAGGACAAGCTGCTGCAGGAAAACCGCAACGCCCTGCACGACATAAGCCAAATGCGCGGCAGTGCCGAACAGAATGTGGCAAAACAGGAAAAACGCGCCGCAGCCTTGCGCGACGACATAGACCGGTGGATTTTCAGTTTCAACAACACGCACTCGCCGGTGCAGTTCAACGAACTCGAACGCATTTTCAAGGACACATGCAACTGGAACGAGCTGCGCGACAAGGTAGACAAGGCAAAGACAGCGCGTATCCTGGCCGAAGACCGCATGAATTTCGCGCAAAAGCAGCTCAACAGCCTGCTCACGCTCCCGCAGCGGCCCGACCGTGCCACCGAAAGCCGCGTAACCATCGAAAACAGCATAACGCGCATGAACGCGCAGAAAGACGAGGTAAGCAGGCTGCTCGCCGAAACCGCCTCGCGCCTCAGGGCACACGAGGAAAGCAAGGCCAAGATAGCACAGTTCGAACCCGAACTCAAGGCTCTCGAAGCCAAACGCACCGACTGGGGAAAGCTCAACGCCCTTATCGGCTCGGCCGACGGCAACCTCTTCCGCGTACAGGCACAATGTTTCACCCTCAAACTGCTTGTCGAGCACGCAAACGTGCAACTCTCGAACCTGTCGCCGCGCTACCGCCTGCAATGTATCCCCGACTCACTCGGGCTCGAAATAATAGACCGATACATGTGCGACCAGAAACGCCCCGTGTCGAGCCTCTCGGGCGGGGAAACCTTCGTCGTCAGCCTCGGCCTCGCCCTCGGCCTCGCCTCCCTCTCGAGCAGCAACCTCGCAATAGGAAGCCTCTTCATCGACGAAGGATTCGGCAACCTCGACAACGAAAGCCTCGCCATGGTAATCAAGGCGCTCGGAAACCTACAGAGCGCACAAGGCCGCAAGGTAGGAATAATAAGCCACACGTCGCAGATACGCGACAGCATACACCCCCAGCTACAGGTACTGAAGCAGAAATCCGAAGGCTACAGCTACATACGCATATCCGGCATTTGAAAAACACACGCCGCAACGCCGCCCGACACAACCACCCGCCCGGCGCATGAAGCACACTATCCTTATTTGTCTGCCTTTTCGGGGCATGTTTCAATGCAGTTTTCAGGGGGCAAAAAATATGTGCCTTGTATTTTAAAATATGTCTGACATATTTCGAATTATGTCAGACATATTTTTTCTTTGCTCCCATGCGGGGTAAACGCCCTGAAAATCAGTTTTCACTTTTCCCATCCCGAAACAGACATTTTTCTGCCGGTCATAAGCACGCAATTTGACGAAGCCTAACTACCGATTTGGGTTAAAGAGTAAACGCGCGAATCACTTCGCGCGTTTACGGTCCGGCCTTTGCGGCCGGAAAGTATGAAAACGTAAATGGTTTGCCCTGCCCGACGGCCTCAGGGGCTTTTTGCCCCGGCAAGGAGGTTGCGGTTGTGGTTTTGGGGAAGTGTTGTTGCGGGGCTTACTGTTTTGCCCTGTTGCTTATGTCGAGCATGCGTTTTATTGGCCTCACGGCTTTTTCGGCAACCGAGGGATTCACATCCACGGCGGGCCATTGGTATTTTAGGCAATTATATAGTTTTTCCATCGTTACGAGGCGCATGTATTCGCATTCGTTGCATGGGCATGCGCCGTCTTCGGGTGGAACGGGGATGAACTTTTTGTCGGGGCACGACTTGTGCATTTCGTGCAGTATGCCGCTTTCGGTTACTACGAGGAATTCTTCTGCGTTGCTTGTTGCGGCGAACTTGAGCATTGCGGCCGTTGAGCCGGTGTAGTCGGCCAGTTTCAGTATTTCCGCGCCGCATTCGGGGTGTGCAAGCACTTTGGCCGCGGGGTGTTCCTTTTTCATTTGCGCGAGCTTTGCCGGCGAGAAACGCGAGTGCACGTGGCATGCGCCGTCCCACAGCAGCATGTTGCGTCCGGTTACGGAGTTGATGTAGCTGCCGAGGTTGTGGTCGGGCCCGAAGATTAGTTTCTCGTCTTTGGGGAAACTTTCTACTACCTGCACTGCGTTGCCCGACGTTACTACCACGTCGGTGAGCGCCTTTATCGCGGCCGATGTGTTTACGTATGAAAGTACGGTGTATCCCGGATGTTCTTCCACGAATTTCGCGAACTTGTCGGGCGGGCAGCTTTCTGCGAGCGAGCATTGTGCGTTCAGGTCGGGGATGAGCACTGTTTTGTCGGGGCAGAGTATCTTGTTTGTCTCGGCCATGAAGTGCACGCCGCACATTACTATGATGTCGGCGTCGGTTTTTGCGGCTTTTTGCGCCAGCGCAAGGCTGTCGCCCACGAAATCGGCCACGTCCTGCACCTCGCCCGGCGTGTAGTAGTGCGACAGTATTATTGCATTCTTTTCGCGGCACATCCTGCGTATTTCGGCGGCGAGGTCGGTGCCTGCGGGTATGGGTTCGTCTACGAATCCTTTCTGTTTCCAGCTTTCCTTTATCATCTGTTATGTTAGTTTTACGGCCTTGTGCGTGAAACACGGCCCTTGTATGTTGCAATATTACTAACTTTTTTCCTAAAGTGGTATCCTTTGGTCGCACAAACGGCATAAAACAAGCATTCCGGGATGTTAAATTCATATAAAAGCCGTAATTTTACAACCTGAAAAATATCTTTTTGAATGGAAAGCAAGAATTTCAAGCGTACATTGGTAACCGCCGCCCTTCCGTATGCGAACGGCGGGGTACACATAGGACACCTTGCCGGCGTTTACGTGCCTGCCGACATTTATGTCCGTTACCTCAGGTTGAAAAAGAAGGACGTGCTCTTTATCTGCGGCAGCGACGAGCACGGCGTGCCCATCACGCTGCGCGCAAAGAAGGAAGGCTGCACGCCGCAGGACGTGTGCGACCGCTTTCATGCGCTGATAAAGAAAAGTTTTGCCGATTTCGGCATTTCATTCGATATTTACAGCCGCACTACGTCGGACATGCACGCCAAAACGGCGTCCGACTTTTTCCGCACGCTTTACGACAAGGGCGTGTTCGTCGAAAAGGAGAGCGAGCAGTATTACGACGAGGAGGCAAAGACGTTCCTGGCCGACCGCTACATTACCGGCGAGTGCCCGCACTGCCATTTCCCCAAGGCTTACGGCGACCAGTGCGAGCACTGCGGCTCGACGCTCTCGCCAAACGAGCTGATAAACCCCAAGAGTGCCGTAAGCGGTTCGGAGCCGGTGCTTAAAAAGACGAAACACTGGTATCTGCCGCTCGACAAGTACCAGCCCTGGCTCGAGAAATGGATTCTGGAGGAGCACAAGGAATGGAGGCCCAACGTTTACGGCCAGTGCAAGAGCTGGATAGACATGGGTTTGCAGCCGCGTGCCGTGAGCCGCGACCTCGACTGGGGAATACCCGTGCCGGTAGAGGGCGCCGAGGGAAAGGTGCTCTACGTGTGGTTCGACGCTCCCATCGGGTACATAAGCAATACCAAGGAGCTGCGCGATGACTGGGAAACATGGTGGAAAGACCCGTCCACGCGCCTCGTGCATTTCATCGGGAAAGACAACATCGTGTTCCACTGTATCGTTTTCCCCACCATGCTCAAGGCCGAAGGCAGCTACATATTGCCCGACAACGTTCCGGCAAACGAGTTCCTCAACCTCGAGGACGACAAGATTTCCACGTCGAGGAACTGGGCCGTGTGGCTCGACGAGTACCTCGTCGATTTCCCCGGCAAGCAGGACGTGCTGCGCTACGTGCTCACGGCAAACGCACCCGAAACGAAGGACAACAACTTTACGTGGAAAGACTTCCAGGCGCGCAACAACAACGAACTTGTGGCCGTGTACGGAAACTTCGTCAACCGCGCCCTCGTGCTTACCGACAAGTACTACGGCGGAGTGGTGCCCGAACAGGGAGAGCTCACCGACTACGACCGGCAGACCATATCGGAGTTCACCGGCGTAAAGGCCGACGTGGAGAAGCTCCTGGACGAGTTCCGCTTCCGCGACGCGCAAAAGGAAGCCATGAATCTGGCCCGCATAGGAAACAAGTACCTGGCCGACAGCGAGCCGTGGAAACTGCAGAAAACCGACCCCAAGCGCGTTGAGACAATATTGAACCTCTCGCTCCAGTTAGTGGCCAACCTGGCAATCGCTTTCGAGCCGTTCCTGCCGTTCAGCAGCAAGAAACTGCGCCACATGCTCAACATGGAAGAGTTCGACTGGAACGACCTCGGCTCCACCACGCTTATTGCCGCCGGCCACAAGATTAACAAGCCCGAACTGCTGTTCGAGAAGATAGACGACGCGCCCATACAGGCGCAGGTGGACAAACTGCTCGCCACCAAGGCCGCCAACGAGGCTGCCGGGCGCAAGGCCGAGCCGCAGAAGGCAGACATGCCGTTTGAGAACTTCGAAAAGATGGACCTCCGCGTGGGAACGGTAAAGGAATGCGTCAAAGTGGAAAAGAGCGACAAGCTGCTGCGCTTCGTTATTGACGACGGGTTAGAGACGCGCACCATAGTGAGCGGCATAGCCAAGTTCTACAAGCCCGAGGAGCTCGTGGGCAAACAGGTATGCTTCATAGCCAACCTGCCGCCGCGCAAGTTGCGGGGCATAGAGAGCCAGGGCATGATTCTCAGCGCCGAAAACCCCGACGGCACGCTCAGCCTCCTCACGCCCGACCGCAAATGCGCCGCCGGCGCGTGCGTAAAATAGCCGAGGTAATACATTATTATATTAAGGTGTGCCGCACTCCCGCCGGGGGTGCGGCATTTTTTTCGCGTGTCTTGCCGGTTGTATGCCCCGCGAGGGGAACGTGGCGTCGTTGCACGGGGAAAGTGTGCTGCGGCGGGGCAGTCGCCGCCGTCTTTACGCGGCCGCGATTAATCGCGCCTCTGCGTTTTATACAACGATTGGCATTGTCGTTTTGGGGTGCGGAAAACGGAAACTTTTTTGTGTAAAGTAAATACCCCCTTTGGAGCAAATAAAAAATATGTCTGACATAATTCAAAATATGTCAGACATATTTTAAAATACAAGGCACATATTTTCAACCCCCTCCAAACCCGCATGAAAACTGGGCTTTCGCGTGCAGACAAACACGGACAAGCGGCTGCGTGATGACGTTGCGGCGACGTGGTGGACCGGTTCCCGGGCGCGATGAACCGGCTTTCAGACGCGATGAATCGCGTCTCTACCATAGATAGCCGGGGAAAGGGCAGGGATTAAGGCTGTTTGGTTTTGTTTTTCCCGGGTACGCGGGGCAGGAAGTCCGACACGTCGTAGCCGTGGCCTATTAGGTCGCGCACAACGCTCGAGCTTATCGCCGCGAGTGGCGGCTCGGTGAACAGCAGCACTGTTTCTATGCCCGTCAGGCGGCGGTTCATGTCGGCCATGTCGCGTTCGTATTCAAAGTCTCTTACCGAACGCAGCCCGCGGAGTATGAACTGTGCCCCGTTGCGGCGCGCGAAGTCGATGGTAAGGTCGTTGTAGCTTTCTACGCCCACACGCGGCTCGTCGGAGTAGTAGCTTTTTATTATAGCAACCCTTTTTTCGGCCTCCGACAGCATGCGCTTCTGTTTGTTCACGCCAATGCCTATTATTATGCGGTCGAACAGTTGCAGGCCGCGTTTCACAATGGCTGCGTGGCCTATGGTGAAAGGGTCGAAACTTCCAGGGAAAATGGCTATCCTGCTTTCTTTCATCTTTCTTTCCGTGTGGCGTTATTTCTCCGTGTCCCCGAGGTCTTCGGGGCGGTCTTCTTCGATTACGAGGTTGTCGATAATGAAGTTCTGGCGTTCCATGGTGTTTTTGCCCATGTAGTATGCCAGCAGTTCGTTTACCTTGTCGCTCTTTTGCAGTGTAACCTGTTCGAGTCTCATTTCCGGTCCGATGAAGTGCTTGAACTCGTCGGGCGAAATCTCTCCCAGTCCTTTGAAGCGCGTTATCTCGGGGTTTGGTTGCAGGCGTTTTATTGCCGCTTGGCGTTCTTCGTCGTTGTAGCAATATACGGTTTCGAATTCCGAGCGTTCGGAGCTGCGGCTTTTCTTGAGTATGGAGGCTCCCGCGGCCTCGTCGCTTACGTTTGCGGCTTTTGAAGCGGGTTGTTTCTTCTTTTTGTTGCGCACGCGGAAGAGCGGCGTTTGCAGTATGTAGACGTGGCCTTTCTTAATCAGTTCGGGGAAGAACTGCAGGAAGAACGTAATCATCAGCAGGCGTATGTGCATTCCGTCCACATCGGCATCGGTGGCCACAATAACCTTGTTGTAGCGCAGCCCGTCGAGGCCGTCCTCGATGTTCAGCGCGGCTTGCAGCAGGTTGAACTCCTCGTTTTCGTACACTACCTTTTTCGTAAGCCCGAACGAGTTGAGCGGTTTGCCGCGCAGGCTGAAGACGGCCTGCGTGTTGACGTCGCGGCTTTTCGTTATGCTTCCCGAAGCCGAGTCGCCCTCGGTTATGAAAATGCTGCTCTCATCGCGCCGGTCGCCGCGTGCGTCGTTGAAGTGTATTCGGCAGTCGCGCAGCTTGCGGTTGTGGAGGTTGGCCTTCTTTGCCCGCTCGCGCGCCAGTTTTGTGACGCCGCTTATGGCCTTGCGTTCCTTTTCGGACGACTGTATCTTGTCGAGCATTGCCTCGGCGGTGTCGGGCGTCTTGTGCAGGTAGTTGTCGAGGTTTTCCTTGATGTAGTCGCCAACGAACTTGTTTACGCTCACGCCGCCGGGCGACATGGTGAGGCTGCCGAGCTTTATCTTCGTCTGGCTCTCGAACTGCGGTTCCTCTACGTTTACGGCTATGGCGGCCACAATGCCGTTGCGTATGTCCTGGTAGTCGAAGTTCTTGTTGAAGAACTCCTTTATCGTCTTGGCCACGTGCTCCTTGAAGGCGCTTTGGTGCGTTCCGCCGAGCGTGGTGTGCTGTCCGTTTACGAACGAGTGGTATTCTTCGCCGTATTGGTTGGTGTGTGTAAAGGCTATCTCGATGTCTTCGCCCGTAAGGTGTATTATCGGGTAAAGTGCCGGGGACGTCATGGTGTCGGTGAGCAGGTCTTCGAGGCCGTTGCGGCTTTGTATTTTGCTTCCGTTGAAGATTATTGCCAGCCCGGTGTTGAGGTAGGTGTAGTTGCGTAGCAGGTTTTCGATTATTTCCGTGCGGAAGTGGTAATTCTGAAAGAGCGTGTTGTCGGGCTCAAAGGCGGTGTACGTGCCGTTCTCCTCGTCGGTGGGTTCGGTTGTGTCGCTCACGAGCTGTCCGCGCTCGAATTTTGCGGTGCGTACCACGCCGTCGCGGTAGGAACGCACTTCGTAGCGCGCGCTCAGGGCGTTTACGGCCTTTGCTCCCACGCCGTTGAGGCCTACGCTTTTCTTGAACGTCTTGGAATCGTATTTCGCGCCGGTGTTTAGCACGCTCACGGCTTCGATTAGCTTGCCTTGGGGTATGCCTCGCCCGTAGTCGCGCACGGAAACGTATTTGTTGTCGGTAAGCGTGATTTCTATGCGCTTGCCGGCGTTCATCTTGAACTCGTCTATGGAGTTGTCGATTGTTTCCTTGAGCAGCACGTAAATGCCGTCCTCGGCATGCGAGCCGTCGCCCAGGCGTCCGATGTACATTCCCGGACGTGTGCGTATGTGCTCGATGTCGGAGAGGTGGCGTATGCTCTCGTCGGAGTATTCGGGCGTTTGTTGTGAGGCGTTGTTTTTGTCGTATAGTATGTTGTCTTCCATAATTGCTTTTCTTTCCGTTGTGCCGTGGCGTTTTGCCTTGTCCGGCGGCGGTTATCCGATGTTTTTTCGGTAGCAGCGGCGGCGTTTGTGTATTTCGCCGTCAAGGTATTTCCATTGTGCCTGCACTTTGCTGTTGCTTTCGAGTTCGGGGTTTGTTTCGCCGTACTTGAAGCCCATCTTCATGTATATGGGTATGAGGTCGGTAAAGAGCAGCGCGTTCACGCCCTTGCTCTGGTATTCGGTCTTTACTCCCACGAGCAGCAGGTCGAGCGTGTCGGGGTGTTTGAAGAACAATGCTTTGAGCAGGTGGAACCATCCGAAGGGGAAGAGCTTTCCTTTTGCCTTTTGCAGTGCGCGCGAGATTGACGGCATTGACACTCCCACGGCCACGGGTTCGTTGTTTTCGTCTTCCACTACGGTAACCATGCGCAGGTCGAGCAGCGGGAAGTATTCCCTTACGTATTGGTCGACCTGGCGGTTTGTCATGCGCGAGAATCCGTAGAGCGGCGCGTAGGCTTCGTTTATGAGGTCGAAAATCTTATATGCCAGTCCGGTTTTCTTGAGTTCGCGTTTCGATTTTATCTTGCGAATGTGCAGGTTGTAGCGTTTCTTTACTATCTCGGCTGGGCGTTTGTAGCCTTCGGGCAGCGACTCGGGCACGAGCAGTTTCTTTTCTATCCAGTCGGTTTGCTTTTCAAACCCCAGTGCCTCCATGTGTTCGGGATAGTAAGGGTAGTTGTATATGGTCGACATGGTAGAGAGCTGGTCGAACCCGTAGATTAGCATTCCTTCGGCGTCGAGGTCGGTGAAGCCCAAAGGACCTACTATCTCGGTCATGCCCCGTTCGCGTCCCCATTGCTCCACTGTGCGCAGCAGCGCGGCCGACACTTCGCGGTCGTCGATGAAGTCAATCCATCCGAAGCGCACGCTGTGTGTGTTCCACGTTTCGTTGGCGCGGTGGTTTATTATGGCTGCCACGCGCCCCACGATTTTGCCGTCGCGCAGTGCGAGGAAATAATCGGCTTCGCAGAACTCGAGTGCGGCGTTGCGCCCGGGCGAGAATGTCTTGAGCATGTCTTCGTACAGGTCGGGCACGGAGTAGGGGTTGTCCTTGTAAAGTTCGTAGTTGAAACGTATGAATTTCTTTAGGTCGCTTTTGCTGTCTACTTTTCGTATTTCTATCGCCATTTTGTAGGAATATTGTGTTGAGTGGCATATAATTTCCCGAAGTTGCAAAGTTAGTTAATTTTTGCGGAAAAACGGGTGCGCAAGTCCCGGTAGTTGGGGGCGGAAAGGCGTGCCGGAGTTTGTCTGCGTTTTCGGGGCATTTTCGCGGCGGGGTTTCAGGGGGCAAAAAATATGTCTGAGATATTTTTAAA
>ERZ840057.1629-NODE-1629-length-17936-cov-9.993065_pt1 | contig 17936 bp, 15 predicted proteins | sample MGYA00519907_ERZ840057 | MGnify/ENA primary metagenome ERZ840057 (study PRJEB31850, sample SAMEA3708862) | human gut metagenome | biome: human gut; feature: human-associated habitat; material: faeces | place: China | collected 2014 ...
GCAAGTCTGAATATCGTGATGAATGGTATCTTTATGTGGAATCTTATCCTGTATTTCAATCCGGAAAAGATACGCCACAAAGAGTGCGTGAATATCTCAATCGTACCATTACAACACCTATTTGGGATAAGTCACGCAATGCAAGGACTAATGCCGAAGGCAAAACCTCTTATAAGCCGAAACGGGATTTGAACGGTGTCATTCAATGTAAGTCACAATTAGACCAGGAATCATGTATCTATGCCGACAAGGTCAGAAGCCTACGACAAAAGGAATACGACAATGCTGCTTTATATGCCGATACCGATGCAGAACAGGCGGAGCAGTTGGAACGCTCCCGAAGTAATTTTATTGAGTACTTCGACCATGTGCAGCGGACAAGACATGCCCATAGCTCTGATTCTATCATTGTCAACTGGAGGAGAGTGCATGAATTATTGAAGATATTCGCAAAAGGTGACACCATTCTCTTTTCGCAAATAGACTTAAAGATGGTTGAATCGTTCCGACAATTCATAATGAATGCCCCACAAGGAGGCACTAAACGAGGTATGATTTCTCAAAATACAGCAGCAACCTATTTCTCTATCTTCAAAGCAGGATTGAAACAGGCTTTTATAGACGGCTATCTGACTATTGATATTTCTGCAAAAGTCAAAGGCATTCAAGAAAGGGAAAGCCGGAGAGAATATCTCACGGTAGAGGAATTGAACCGACTGGCTCAAACACCTTGCGACCCATTACTGAAACGTGCTGCCTTGTTCTCTGCTTTAACAGGAATCCGCCATTGCGACATTCAGAAGTTGAAGTGGTCGGAAGTGGAAATGTTCAATGGAGGCTATCGGTTGAATTTTACTCAGCAAAAGACAAAAGGAGTTGAATATATGCCTATATCAGAGCAAGCATATAATCTCTGTGGAGAGCAAAAAGAGGGCGAACTTTTGGTTTTTGCCGGACTTCCTGACCCTTCTTGGATAAACCGTCCTGTCAAAAAGTGGGTTGAAACTGCCGGAATCACCAAACACATTACCTTCCATTGTTTTAGGCACAGCTACGCAACCCTGCAACTGGCTGGAGGAACTGATATTTATACGGTCAGCAAAATGTTGGGACATACAAATGTGCGAACAACACAGGTGTATGCAAAGGTTGTTGATGAAAAGAAAGAGAAAGCTACAGAAACCATTAAATTGGATTTATCTCAAACAAAATAACCATTATTATACTTCGTAAGTATAGCCATCTGCGTAGAAGCTGCGTGGGTGGCTTTTATTTTTATCTACGCTCTTTTCTTCTGACCGCCTTATGATTCCTTTATGATTGGAGACATTACCATAAAAATCTACTACTGATATTCTCCACTATTCACATTGATAATCAAAGGGTAATCCTTATGATGATTATGTTTCGTTGCTGCTTTTTTATGTGATGTACTACACCATAAAATCAGTATTTGAAATCACTGTTACTTTGCCGAAAAATCGAATAAATAACAAGTAGCAGTATGAGCGAGAAGAACATTACATTTGAAGATTTACCCAAAGCAATGTCGTGGTTGATGGATAAATTGAATGAGCTGGATTCTAAAATAGATGGACTAAACAATCAAAATCAAAGCGTGCCAACAGAACAATGGATGAACCTTAAAGAATTGTGTGATTATATTCCCAGTCACCCGGCAGAGCAAACTGTATATGGCTGGACGAGTTGCCATCTAATCCCATTTCACAAAAGAGGAAAACGTATCATGTTCCTAAAATCAGAAATTGACGAGTGGCTCCATGCTGGCAAAATCAAATCTGATAAAAACTTGGAAGATGAAGCCTCCCAATTCATAAAGTCAAAAAGAAATACCAAATTCTAATGGATTCAACCAATTTATGCAATGCGCTCAGAATGGAATTTGAAGGGGGCTTTGAAAACAAGATTCCTTTGGATGCTTTTCCTGTCAAAGTTCAAGATATGATATTGGCTCTATCCCGACAAGAGAATTATTCCATAGAATATATGATGGCTTCTCTTTTGGTGGCAGTGTCAACCGCTATCGGCAACGCTGTCAATATTCGTATTCGTGGTGGATGGATTAGTAATCCTGCCCTTTATATGATATTGGTAGGTCGTCCCGGAATGGGTAAAACCCCACCTTTGGATTTTGCATTCCGTCCTATCCGAAAGCATGATGCCAAAATCATCAAACAATTTAAATTGGATATGGAGCATTATAATAGCTTGGTTGAAAACAATAAGGCTAAAAAAGACAAGTCCTCTTCATTGCCGGACAAACCTGTTTTACGAAGAACCATCATATCCGATTTTACACCGGAAGCTCTAATGCGTGCACTCGATGACAATCAGCGAGGTATCGTTGTATATGTGGATGAAATCATGGGAATGTTTAATGCCGTGAATCAATATAGCAAAGGACAACTCATTGAGCAGCTATTGACAGCCTTTAGCGGAAAACCATTGGATATTTCAAGATGTAGCATCCCTGTACCTATTCATATAGAGCATCCTTTTATAAATATTGTCGGCACGATGCAAACGACACGTATGCACGAACTGATAGAGAAAGGATATAAAGATAATGGGCTGATAGACAGAATAATTTTTGTTTATCCATCGTCTCAGGAAATTTCAGATTGGGGGGTGGATGAAGATTCTTCCGTATCAACTTTTGGTAAATACTCATCTATGTGGGATTCTATTATAAACAAGGTGATTAGTTTGCCATTTATAGAGAATGAGGATGACAGAGCCATACATAATGTATTGGAATTTTCTTCGGAAGCCAAAGCCTATTTTACAAACTGGCGCAATAATGCGGTACGGGCTGTTAATCAAATCCAAGATGATGGATTGGTGGATAGCAGAGTGATTAAAGCTCCCATGATTACGGCTCGTTTAGCTTTAGTCTTGCAAATCCTTCGTTGGGCTTGCGGTGAAGTACACAAGAATTTTGTGGATATTGACTCAACCAAATCTGCTATTGCATTGAGTGAATACTTTGAGAACTGTTATACCAACATTCAGAAATATATGTTGCGAGAGAGCGTTGAACCGCAAAAAAGAGAATTGCTTGATTGCCTTTCTGCAACTTTCACTACTGCCGATGCCATTCAAGCCGGAAAAGAAGTAGGGTTATCGGAAAGATCGGTGATGTATTCTTTGGTTAACCTTGCCACAAATAAGATTATCAAGAAGGTAAAGCGAGGTGAATATGAGAAGCTGCAATGAACGACATCTTTTGCAGTTTGCAGTTGTTGCAGTTTGCACATTACGCTGACATAGGATTTCTGCAAAACTGCAATAAGTGCAAGCTGCACGGACTGCAATAACAAAACGAAGAAGTATGGCTGAATATAGATTTTCTCTTCAAAAATATAAGCGTGGTTCAAAACTTTCATGCCCGAAGTGTGAAAAGAAGCAATGTTTTGTCAAGTACATAGATAGCCAAGGGGAAATAACTTTTCCTGATTATGTAGGCAGATGCGACCATGAACAATCTTGCCAATACCATTATACTCCATCGGATTATTTTCATGACAACCCAATGGTAGTGGATTACAACAAGGATAACTTCATTGAAGCCGATAAGCCTAAGCCCAATTTACTGCCTCCAACCTCTTTTGTTGACAAAGAATTAATGGAACGTACTCTTACCAACTATGGTATGAATCCATTGTACATTTACCTATCCGGAGTGTTGGGCAAAGACGAGAGTTCCCGAATATTCCAACTATATCGTGTTGGTACATCAAAGAAGTGGGGCGGTTCTACCGTCTATTGGCAAATTGATTGGCAGGGTAATGTACGAACAGGTAAGATAATGTTGTACGATGCAAAAACAGGACATAGGACAAAAGAGCCAAGAAGTTATGTAAGTTGGGTACATACAGAGCTGAATTTCCGAAACTATAATTTGAAGCAATGCTTGTTTGGCGAACATCTGCTGTCTGATAATCCGACCAAACCTATAGCTATTGTGGAAAGCGAAAAATCCGCTTTGATAGCCACCCATTATATGCCGGAGTTTATATGGTTGGCTACCGGTGGAATGCACGGATGTTTCAAACCTGATGTGGTAAGTGTTCTGAAAGGAAGGTCTGTTATGTTATGCCCGGACTTGGGAGCAAAAGAAGTTTGGCAAACCAAAATGCCTTTGCTCACTTCCGTATGTTCCAAAGTCGTATTGAGTGATAGTTTGGAACAATGTGCTACGAACGAACAGCGCAAGAACGGATTGGATATTGCGGATTTCTTATTGATGACTGACACTCCACAAATGATTCTTGATAAAATGATACAGCGCAATCCGACTTTGCAGACGCTTATTGACGAACTGGGGCTGGAGTTGGTAGAAGCGGAATAAATGTAATGGAAAGAAACATCGGACAGCTCGCTGCCCTTGGAAAAGGAGTTGTAAAATCCCGTAGCTTATTAGGGCATTTTCACCGCTTTCACTCTTCGAGTGGCAGCAAAAAAGCCCATAAGCGGAGGGATACCTTCTCGACACCCGGCTGCCTGTGGCACATAAGGCGGGATTTTACAACCAAAGAATCAATGTATAACAAAAAGAAAAATAAGATATGAGTGATACACAATATGCAGTCTGCCACCTGCAACGTGGCAGTGGAAATGACTTCGGTATGTCATGCCATATAGAAAGGAAGGATGCCAAGGGGAAAAAATATGTACCCATTAATGCCGATGCAGATAGGACACACCTCAATCGGGAATTGGTTGCATTTCCTGTCGGGGTGAAGGATCGGACGGATGCCATACAATACCGAATAGACCATGCCGGACTACATCGCAAGGTCGGCAAGAACCAGACGAAAGCCATCCGCATCATCCTGACCGGGACACACGAACAGATGATAAGGATTGCCAAAGAAGGCAAGTTGGATAATTGGATAGATGCCAATCTGAAATGGCTGAAAAATACTTTCGGAAGCGAGAACCTTGTTTCTTGTGTATTGCACATGGACGAGAAAACTCCGCACTTGCACGCCACAATCGTACCCATTGTAACAACAGAACGAGTTCGTAAAAAGCGTGAGGGTGAGAAGAAGTACGCAACAAAGTCCGGGGCACGCCTATCGGCAGATGATGTTATGCGACGTAGCAAACTGCACGAATACCAGAACAGTTATGCAGCAGCTATGAAGCCATTCGGATTGCAGCGTGGCATTGTCGGCTCTACAGCAAAACATTTGGCAAACTCTGAATACTACAAGCAGCAGATAAATCAGTATGAGGAAGACATCGCCAAATTGCAGGCAGACATTGAAAAAGCACAAGAGGGGAAAAACACAATTCTTTCGTGGTTTGGTAAGGGGGATTTGGCTAAAGCGAAAAAAGAGCTTGCGAGTAGGGATGAGCAGATTGCCAAACTTAAAAATCAGATTAAAATCCTCATGGAAGAAAAGTCTCAACTGAAAGAAAAACACAGGGGAGAGATTGAACAATTAAGGAACGGCTATCAAAAAGAGATAGACAAGGCTATACGTATGGCAGAAAAAATAGACCGACAATCCAAAGAAAAGGATTCTGTTATAGACAAGTTGAACTTACGCATTGACCAGCTCGACCGTAAGGCTAACCCTCAGCGTTACAGTCTGTCATCCGGGGCGGAACTTATCCACCATTTCATCCCCAATTATAATAATCCCAGTTTGCATATTTGGACACAGGTAGGTAATGAAAAATACGATACTATAAAATATGTTGATTGGCTCAATCCGATATGGGAAAGTTTCACCAAAGACGAAGCTACCATCTATGAATTGATAAATGATGTGTTTGAGCCTCAGGAACAGGTCAATGAAGCACAAGCTAATCTGCTTGGAGTGGCTTTTGAACTTGCAGCAGGTGGTCAAGCGCAAGTCCATGTCGGAACTGGTAGCGGAGGTTCGTCCTCTGAACTCCCTTGGGGAGAACAGAAGACGAAAAACTCACAGCAACGCAGATAAATTGTTTTTACCAAGTTATAATCTTATCCACAATCTCCTGCTGTTCGGCACTGCTACGCCTCAAATAAATACGAGTGGTTTCAATGCTTTCATGCCCCATCAGGTCGGCAAGTAAAGAAATATCGTTGAACTTCTCCAAGAAATTCTTGGCAAAGCGATGGCGGAACGAATGAGGATAAACCACCTTCTCGTTCAAACCATATTTTGTGGCATAGTTTTTTAACTGCTGGGCAATACCTCTGGTGGTGATACGCTCGCCAAAGCGATTGAGGAATAGATAACCGCTTGTACGATTGGTACTATTGAGCCATTCCGTAGCTTCCTTGCGGAGTGATTTAGGAATATAGATACGGCGTATCTTGCCACCTTTGGTATAGATGTCAAAATAACCCATCTGCACGTGTTCCATCTTCATTTGTATAAGTTCACTGACTCTTGCACCTGTGGCTGCGAGAAAACGAACTACGAAATACCATTCTTGGTTTTCTTCCTTTTTTAGTTTGTTTTTCAGAAAAGCGTAGTCAGCATTACTAATTACATTTTCCAGATAACTACGCTGTTGTACCTTGACGGATTTTAATCTCAAACGAGATTTGTTCATATAGTCAAGATACTTGTTCATTGCCTGAATACGTAGATTTACAGTTTTAGGCTTGAATTTTTCAATGAGATAAGTCTTATAAACAAGCAGATTTCGCTTGTTCAGTTCCTTGTGCTGGGAATAATACTCTTTTACGGCATAGCGGTAAGCTGCAATTGTGTTCTCCGCCATATTCCCTTGACGAAGATACATTTCAAAATTTTCAATGTTCATGTTTGATACATTATTAGTTAAACAATTCATTATCACTAATAATGTATGGCATCCATAAATTCATTGAGTTCCTATTATGAGAAGATTATCGCCATTGCATAACATATAAAGCAATGCATACATTATCTCAAAAATTAAATAAGCTTTTATCAGACAGGGCAGAGCTTGACCTTTCTTTAGCACGAAATTTACAAAAATCAATCTTGCAAGAAGCCATACAGGGTAAACTTGTGCCACAAGATTATACAGAAGAACCTGCTTCAATGTTACTTGAACAGCTAAAACTGGAGAAACAGAAACTCGTAAAAGAAGGGAAATTGAAAAAGTCTGCTTTGACAGATTCTGTTATTTATAAAGGTGACGATAACAAGTACTTCGAGAAGAATGGTAAAATTGAAAAAGATATTACTAATGATGTTCCATTTGAAATACCTGATACTTGGGTATGGTCTCGTTTATCCAACCTTGTTATATTGCTTTCAGGACGAGATTTAGAACCAAGTCAATATAATTCAGTATCAAATGGCATTCCTTATATGACTGGAGCCAGCAATTTTCGGAATGGTAACCTAATAAAAAATAGATGGACAGAAACTCCTGTTGTCATTTCTATATTGGGAGATCTTTTAATTACGTGTAAAGGTACAATTGGAGAAATGTCATTTAATACTATTGGAGATATTCATATTGCTCGGCAAATAATGGCTCTTAGAAGCAGTTTCGTGAATTTGAAATATATTCAATACTATCTAAGTGCGAATATTCAAGAATTGCAAAAACAAGCAAATAGTATGATTCCCGGTATTTCAAGAGATACTCTTCTGAATGCACTTGTTCCATTACCACCACTAATAGAGCAAGCTCGAATCGTTTCAAAGATTAAGCAATTAGCAAGTATTATGAGAGAATAAATGGGCAAATCCTTGAGATTGAGCTTTCTTTTGAATATCCCAATAGCTGGATTGTGTTACGCTTGAAAGATATATGCCAACTAATAGACGGTGAAAAAAGAAACGGAAAGGGTATTTGTCTGGATGCAAAATATCTACGTAGAAAATCGTCTGCAACCATTGTAGAGAAAGGAAAATTTGTCTATGCCGGAGATAACATCATTCTTGTAGATGGTGAAAATTCTGGTGAAGTTTTCACTGTTCCACAGAATGGATATATGGGGAGTACGTTCAAGCAGTTATGGCTTTCTTCTGTCATGTGGAAGCCTTATATCTTGGCTTTCATCTTGTTCTATAAAGAGGAGTTGAGAAATTCCAAAAGAGGTGCGGCAATTCCGCACCTCAATAAAGAATTATTCTACAACCTGCTCATTGGTATTCCACCTTTAGCTGAACAGCAACGTATAGCAGAACGAATAAATGAATTATCGCAGTTGCTCAAATAGTTTTTCTATTTGGGCAACAATGCGATGTTGCTCTTTTAATGGCGGTAAAGGCACAAGAGTATTATGTAGAGCTTTGGACGAAAAACCTTGAATACCTATGCCTTTACCTCCTATCAAACCCGTCAAATTGTATAGATTGAAAATATAATAGAAGAATTTTGTACATATCGGAATATACGGACGCAACTTGTGTATGTGGTTTTGTAGCATTATCGGGAAATCGTAATTCCAAATGCAAGATCGTCCAATATCTCCACCTTCGCAAACTAGTAAATCCCCTTTGACAGCCATACAGCGTTCTATTTCATTTTCTTCAAATGGCATCTCCTTTAGGTTATCAAGAACAAATCCGTCCCAATAGAGATTCGATGTTGTTATGTATTTCATTAACTTACCTTTGGTATTTCCTTTATTGAGTTGTTTCCCATTATTGTGCATGAATACAGTTCCAATTCTACACCATTGCCATTTGTCTGGTAAATCAAAGAGTATCTCTTCTGTTATTTCTTTGTTTTCCTTACCTACCTGCTCATAATACTTGTTATCGTCACTTTTGTAGATAACAGAATCTGTCAAAGCAGACTTCTTTAACTTGCCTTCTTTGATGAGCTGCTGCTTTTCCAGCCTGATTTGTTCAAGTAACTCTTGGGCAGTTCCTTCCTCGAGGAGTTGCGGAACAAGTCGTCCTTGAATTGCTTCTTGCAAAATAGATTTATGGAGAGTATGATATAACTCATTGTTAAGGTTGTCAAGTGATTTCTTCTGTTTATCGTATTTATAAACTAAAGGAAGTATGCTCTCTATCTTTTGATTTATTCTTGTTTGTTCTTCATTAGGGGGAAGTGCAACTAAAATAGAATTCATTTTTTCTTGGTTCATTTTAGGCTGAGCTGTTCCAGTCACATAGTCTATCAAAGATATTGCGTTTATATAATTGCAAATATATTCCATAAGCACATCTGAGTAAAAATCAATAACGTGTGCATGATTATTTACCCAATACTTTCCACGTGCAATAAATGCAATTGGAGTACTTCGGTTTACAAGATTCGCTCCATCCTCTCCAATAAGTAATAATGGTTTGTCAAACAAGAATCGATCGACTTTATCAATTACTCCAGATGCTCCATAATAATCGAACTTCTTATTAAGTTTAAGCCTTTCGGAAACCGATAATGGTATACGCTCCGAGTCTCTGTTAAAAGACAATGATCCAAATCTGCACCATTCCCACCCCCTTGGAATCTCAAACGGAATCTCCTCATCAATGCACTTCACCTCCCCGGTTGCAAGAAACTTCTCATAATAGGAATTATCGTCACCACGGTAAATGATTGACTCGTTTTTGTCTTTCTTAATTTTCTTCTCTTTCACCAGTTTGGCTTTCTCGGCTCTGATACGTTCAAGAAGTACAGATGTCGGTTCGTCATTAGGGTCTTGCGGTACAAGTTTTCCCTGTATCGCCCACTGGAGTATGCTGTTTTTTAATTGCTTTCCGTTCATTTTTTAATCCTCTGCTTGTACTCTATATGAGAAATACTTTGAGTCTATTTTTACTCCATTTTTAAGTTTGGAATCCATCTCCTTATTCATTGTTGGGAGGAAAGAAAAATAATTCTGAATAGCAGACATAATACCTGCATTGCAACTCTTGTTTTTTACCCAATTTTGAGGAATGAAACTTTTACTATTCTGCTCGCAATTGTTTTTTTCTGCCGAAATAGCACTGTTTAAACAGTTTGCCGCAATATTAATTATGCTGTCAACAAGATTGTTTTCAGAAGCAACTTTTAAGCACTCACTCGGTGATGGTACATTTGTTTGATTGTTACATTTAGCAAAAACCATTGATATAGCAAAAAGAAGATGGTATGGAGCATAAGCCTTCATTGTTAGTAGTTCCTCTTCCAGTCCTAATGGGTTTTCCTGAGTCCATGCATCCATTATTTTTCTCATCCAAAACGATAGAGCATAAGCATCTTCAGGCAAATAGTCGTTCTTGAACAATGTATTGAAATACTTGTCAAAAATCTTAGTTTCACCATAAGATAAATTAGGTCTTTGCATGTACCAAGCTGTAAGATTCTTTCCCAAATATGATAACTCTATGCAGTACTGTTTGTCCTTGTCGGCTGGAATAATTTCACCTCTTTTGGTTGCAAAGAATCCATTAGAATATTTTGCTTCATACGCTTTTTTGAGTTTCAATATCTGCTTACTGTTACTGCGTAAATCTCTTGCTTTTACAGCACTTTGCGTGTTTGTGTTAATGCTAATAGAATCAGCCCTGTCTCTTTGTGGAATTTCATAAAATCTGAATAGAACATAAGCATCATCACGCTTTCGTACATTCTCACTACAACTTAAAATAGTATTCAATGATTGACATCCATTTACAACATTTAATCCATAAAGTTTAAATTCACCATTGCCACATTCTTCAATTTTGTTACAAATGGCAGTGATTCCATTATGAAAAAAGAAGAAGTCACCACATTTATTCGGATCGTTTATGGTTTTCTTAATCTTTTTATTTACGGTATTATTAATGCCTAAACTCTGTCGTACATTCTTCTGGAACAAAGACCCATCTTTAATGCCAGGGAGTTTTATACATTCTTTTAGAGGCATGGCTGCAACTATTACGCTTGTTGCCCCTAATTCTGTCGTCATATATTTACCAGTTTCAAGCTTGATAGTATGGTTTAAAGTTGGATTCGTTTGTTCAATAACACAGCTATAAGCATCTTCCAAACCTTGTTTATCAACTACGGAGAATTGGGTACTATAATTCAATTCAGCATCATCCTCCTCTGATAATTTAGTTTGGAATGAATGTATATCATCCATAGCCGCATCCGTAAAGATAGATGTTGTTATTAATTCAAAACATACGCAGTAAGAGTCATCTTCTAATGCTGTTGCTATTTCTGATATTTTAGTCTTTAATTTAGAATTAGCATTTTCTTGTAATTGAGCTAAGTTACTAAACTGGCTCCAAGCAGATATAACTTCTCTCACAGGAGTTGCATCAACAGATTCACCAAGGTAGTATTTCCCTTGTACAATATATATTTTTTGCTCATCTTCATCAATATATACGGCATCAATTTGTTTATCATTGGCTCCATCTGTGATGGCATCTTTAGCTTGTCTTTGATCCAGAAGATGTATATTCCGCATATACCACGCAACAAAACGTTGACCATCATTTGGAAAATTATTTTTATAATAATCTTGCGTAATTTCGTTTTTTATGATTTCAAGTACATTCGCCATAATTATATTCATTTATTCGTAATCTTCGCCTTGTATTCCTAATTCTCCTTTGCTCATAGCATTGGCAATGTCTATTTTCAACTCTTCGTCATAGTCTTTGCTTGTCATAAAGCTATTGACGATGCGTAGCAGCAAATCTTGGTCAATATTCGATGCTGCCACATGGTAAATGATAGATTCCAATGTACGCATACAGATACAAGCGTGCCAGTAGTAATTATTCTTGTGTAAGAAGTAAGCTCCCAAAGTAAGTGCAATACGCTTGTTCCCATCATTGAAGAAGTGCCCTGAACAGAATCTATACATCAGATAGGTCAGTTTCTCTGCAAAGGTCGGATAGTATAAATCATTTTGTACAAAATCCAATGTAGCACGAATGCCACCTTCATCACGCACTCCTTCAAAGCCACCATCGCTGGCATCAATCATTTTGCCATAGATAGTTAAGGCTTCATCGTAGTCTATATAAACAATTTCCTCACTCATCTTCTGCTTGCTTTAAGCGTTTAAGCACATCTTTATTGTCCGCTAAGATACGGTCAAAATCAATAGACTGGTCGCCGATGAATCGTTCAAACTCTTCTGGAGTAACAGCTTGCAGATAATCTGCTATATTACCATGATACGCATCCCGGAAACTGAAATCCCTTGAAGCCATTTTGGTTCTGGCATCATTTAAATAAGGTTTCTGCATCGGATGTTCGGCAAGTTCATTCACAATGCGCTCTACCTCGTCAATGGTAAGTAACCTGCCACCATTTTCTTTAAACCGTTCACTGATAGCTGCACCTACACCGTTTTCAAAAGAAGAAATAACCAATAAAACCTCTGAATACAGCGTGTGTCGAACATTGTCTTTGGAATCCAACTTCAATACTTCCCGATACTCCTTAGCATTCTCCTTGAATACAGCCTTATATATAAAATCTGTAATTTGAGGATATTTGTATGTGGGATGTCCGTCTACATATTGATTGATAGCAGAAGTAAGATTTTTCCGATAGTTTTCTTCTGTGATTGCAGCAGGAAGATAATGTACATCCCTGCGGTTTATGTATTTTGTTCCGCCACCTGTCTTTTCATTGATAGAGGTAATCACAAAATCCAAGATAAGGCTACGGACTTTTTTAGCTTTCTCACTCTCTGTAAGCAACATACCCATATCCAAGAATGAGCGGAAATTAAACAATCCAAGTTGGGTCGTTTTGCTCCCGACATTTATGACGGGAGCAAATTGTAACTTTAACTCTTTCAGATGTTTACCTTTACATAAAACATAACCGTTAGCTGCTAATTCATCTGAATGTTTTTCCAAATAGCGTTCTATGGTTCGTTCTTCTACTTCGTAGAAATCGGCAACCATTTTTTTTGTAAAGCGATACTCTCCCTCAAAGAGCATTCCTTCAATGTCAAGATGCTCCTGTACTTTATTAACAGCAAAACGGTTGTTAAGTACATTTTGTCTTTCTATGTTTGAGATGGTCAAATCTTTCATATCACTTCACAATTATCAGTTACACGATTTTATGTCAATGCCGAGAATCTTTTGAATTTCAGAAAGCGTTTTGTCTATTTCATGGTCGAGCGCAGCACGTTTTTCAAAATACTGTTTGAGCAGTTCTGCCGGAGGGAGTATTTCTTCTTCCTCTTTCGGGAACTTGCACTGGTCGAAGTTGCAATCCAAATCAATCAACTGTTGGGCAGTGAACACACGGCTCTTTTCTCCCGCTTCGTCACTGATAATTTCTTTCCTATCTTTCCACCACTCCTGAATAGGCAGAGTGTGTTCTACTTTCATTGGTTTGGTCTTTGAGAAGTGTTTGTAGCCTTCTGGCATATCAAGACGATAGAACCATGTTTCTTTGGTCCTGAACCCTTCTTCACATCCTTCGGCTTCTTCATTGTTAAAGAAAAGGATGTTGGTGGCAATAGAAGTATAAGGAGAGAATATAGAACCCGGCAAACGGATGATGGTATGCAGGTTGAACTTGCGAAGCAAATTTTCTTTTAGTGCAAGTTTTGCTCCATCCGTGCCAAACAAGAAGCCATCGGGGATAATCACGCCACATCGTCCACCAGCTTTCAAACGGTACATGATAAGGGCGATAAACAAATCCGCTGTTTCACTTGAACGGTATTGTACCGGGAAGTTGCTTTTCACACTGTCCTCCGTGCTACCACCATACGGTGGATTCATTCCGATAACATCCACTTTATCGCTTTCCTTGAAATCAGTAACATTTGTTCCAAGCGAATCACAGTTGGTTATGTTGGGGGCTTCAATGTCATGAAGCAGCAGGTTTGTGATGCTCAAAAGGTAGGGCAACGGTTTCCATTCCTGACCTACAACGGCATTTTGCAGTTTTTCTCCATCTGCCGCAGAGCCAATATTCCTGCCCATATGTTTAAGTGCCGAGGTGAGGAAGCCTCCCGTTCCACTGGTGAAGTCGCCAAAGGTTTCGCCCAATTTCGGGTCGAGCATCATCACAATAAAATCAGTCAATGCACGTGGTGTGTAGAACTCTCCGGCATTTCCTGCCGATTGCAGATCTTTCAAAATTCCCTCATAAATATCTCCGAATGTGTGACGGTCGTCAGCATCGTCAAATTCGATTTCGTTTACAATGTTGACCACTTGGCGCAGAAGCGTTCCATTCTTCATATACTGGTTCAAGTCTGCAAATGTTTCTTGAACAATGCTTTTAGCTCTTGGGGTATTGGCATCTATCGGGAGATTCTTCAAGGTAGGAAACAGTTTCTCATTGACGAAAGAGAGTAGGGCTTCTCCAGTCAATGCTTCACCGTCTTTTTTATCTATTGCCCAGTTACGCCAACGCAAATCCTCGGGGATAATGGACTTGTATTTCTCATCTTTCCATTCCCATGTTTCTTCTTGTGTGTCATAGACTTTCAAGAAGAACATCCAAGTCATCTGTTCAATTCTTTGTGCGTCACCATTGATACCTGCGTCTTGACGCATGATATTCTGGATTCGCTTTATGATATTATTTACTGCCATTTTTAAGCTGATTTATATATTTGATATTCCAATTCTCTGATGGCTTGTTCAAAAGCGACTTTGCCACCAAATAGTTTTATGATTTTAGTTGGTTTCCCTATGCTGTTGAATGGAGGAATCTCCAAAATATTTGCCTTTTCAAAGTCAAGAATACCATTCTCCGCATATTTGTCAAGAAGAGCCTCCAATACTTCACGAGCCTTGCCTTCGTACTTTCCGAAGTAGTTACGTTTCTTTACATTGTTAGCCCTTTCTTTCCTCGTCAATGGTGGTTGGTCAAATGCAACGTGACATATCACATCGAAGATATCGGCATCTTTCAATGCCGGATTTGCTTCACGTACTGCGTCTATCAAGATGGCATATTCCTTTAACTCATCCATAACCGCCTGTTTGCGTTCTGCTTCAGTCCACATTTGTACGAAATCATCCAAACTTTGATAGTGTCGCAACAGTTGCTTTCTCGCAAAGGACTGAACGCTTTCCGTTCTCATGGTTTTGCCATCCTCTCCCAAAACAGATACTATCTCATGAGCAATACGAATATCCTTTCCATTGATAAGATACTTTTCACGAGGTTCGTGAGCTGTTGGAGGATTTGAGGGAACAGGCGGATATGGCTTCGGCTTTTTTTCACCGCCTTTGGGTGGTTCAGGGTCGCCGTCAAATGACGGGTCTTTGAATTTTGCGGTAGCATTGCGGAAGTCGAGGATTTCCAGATGCCACTTGCCTTTGTCTTTTCTAAGTCGTGTGCCACGCCCGATGATTTGCTTAAATTCCGTCATAGAGCCAATTTCTTTATCAATGACGATTAAGCCACAAGTTTTGCAGTCCACTCCTGTAGATAGAAGTTCGGAGGTAGTAACAATTACCGGATAAGGTTCGTCAACACTGATAAAGTTGTCTAACTGCTTCTTCCCCTCTTTGTCCTCTCCGACAATGCGTGTTACGTAGTAAGGAGATTTTTTACATAAATCGCTATTCATGTTGATAAGCAGTGTTCGCATTTCGGCGGCTTCCTCAATATCTGAACAGAACACGATTGTCTTTGTCATACGACCGATGTCGTATAACATTTGGGTAATCCTGTGTGCTACTACTTTACGCCTTAACTTAATGGCAAGGTCACGACCTATATTCTGTCTTTGATATAATTTCTGTTCAATCTCCTTTCCTAACAAATCTATTTCACCTTCATCGGGAGTCCAGCCCTGCAAATCAACGTTGATGAAGTCGGCAGTAACCCGATATGGAGCCAAGAAACCATCTTGGATTCCTTGAAGAAGGGAATAGGTATATACCGGCTCTCCGAAATAATCCAAGTTGTTTGCTCCTTCATCAGCTTTCGGGGTAGCAGTCATACCGATTTGGGTAGCCGAGCTGAAATACTCCAATACTTTGCGCCATGCAGAATCGTCCTTTGCGCTACCACGATGGCACTCGTCAACGATAATCAAATCAAAGAAGTTTGGCTGCACCTCCAAAAACGGATCTGGCTTGCCCTCTTTTCCAACCAGTTGGTGGTATAACGCCATATATACCTCGTATGAGGAGTCAATTTTCTCTTCGCCTTCCCCAACAGAAGTTATCTTAGTCATAAACTTCTTGAAAGGTTTGAAGTCTTGCACCATTGTTTGGTCAATGAGGATATTTCGGTCTGCAAGATAAAGAATCTTTTTCTTTGCTCCACTTTTATGGAGACGATGGATAATCTGGAAAGCAGTGAAAGTCTTACCAGTACCGGTAGCCATTACGACAAGTACACGCTGTTGTCCTCTTGCAATGGCTTCCACTGTACGGTCAACCGCTATACGTTGGTAATATCTTGGCTCATGGCTATGGGCATCATAATAAAACGGTGTTTCTATTATGTTAAGTTCATCCGATGTATAGTTCTTGGATGCAAGATAACGATTGTATAATTCCTCTTCTGTCGGGAAATTCTCTAATTTGATTTCGGTTTCTTTCCCTGTGATAAAGTCATGTTCCAAGAAAGCATCACCATTACTGGAGTACGCAAATTTCAAGTCAAGGATTTGGGCATAATCCATAGCTTGTTGAATACCACCCCCAACGGCATGTTTGTTATCTTTAGCTTCTACCACTGCAATGGGCTTACCATTATGGTATAATAGATAATCAGCCTTTTTGCCCTCTGCTACTGAATGTTGGTTGCCAACAACAAGTACTCGACCATCCGTGAAATAATACTCTTCACGCATATTTACGCTTACAGCCCAGCCCTTTTGTTGGAGTGCTGGGGTAATGAACAAGGTGCGTATCTCTTGTTCTTTGAGTTCTTTCTTGTTTACTTCCATGATAATAAATTGTTTTAAGATTTATTACTGCTAACAATCAAATCTTTCACATCAATATCAAGAACATTAGCTATATCATTAAGGGTTTTGAGGTCTGGTTGAACAGAATTACTACACCATTTACTCACAGTGCAATTGGATTTACCAATCTGTTCTGCAAGCCATTTTCCTGTTTTTTGTTGTTCTGCAAGTACGACTTTTAGTCTGTTCAAATTAGCCATGAGGTAAAACGTTTTAATTCAAGAGCAAATTTATATAAATACTCTGATAACATAAGCAACTTCCGATAATAATTATTATTTGGAAGCGAAAAAATGGCTTAGATACCGTATTTCGACAGGATATTTTCGTCAATTTCAATTTTATGCCGACCTGTTGTAGTTCGCAGATTCTTTCTTACGGTGTCAAACGTGGAGTTAGTGAACCATTCGGCAAATGTCGCCATCACAAATGATGTAGTTACATCTCCACCTATATTATATTGGAAAGCGATGTTCCAAGCAAAGTTCTTTAAAGAGATTTGTGTGAGCGAACTATGTTTCTTAATATGAATCTCGGTCATGGAAAGCACTTGACGATTAGTCACAAAATAGCGGACAGATTCGCAAATTTGGAAAATCTCTGTTTCGTCCAAATCAAAACGCTTGAATGTGTCTCGTGTATATTTCAGGATAGCATTTAATTTCTCGTCTTCTTCTCTTTCTTTTTGTTGCTTGTATTGTTGTTGCTCATGCTGGTATTCATAATGGAATAATTCCATACGCCTTTTTTGTACTTCTACACAATCTTGGGTATGTAAGGATGCAACAGCCGAAGTCTTTTTATCTGTCACTTCATCGGCTAATGCCAAATGTGACAAAGGAGTTTCTATAATGTATCTTGCTATAGAGATGCAAAGATGATATAGAAGTTTCAGTATCACATATCCGACAGCCATAACGAACGGAAGCAAACTCATTCGTATGCTAAGCATATTGCATATTTGAAATGCAATCATTGAAGCCAGCAACACCGCAATGACCTCTATTGTCAAAGAATGGAGTATATATTGTTTTTGCTTCATGCCTATTGTTTTTTATTTACAATAGTTCGTTAAAAATTCTCCACGCCTAAGCGGCTCTGGCAGTAAATAAAA
>ERZ840057.1633-NODE-1633-length-17890-cov-5.863302_pt1 | contig 17890 bp, 10 predicted proteins | sample MGYA00519907_ERZ840057 | MGnify/ENA primary metagenome ERZ840057 (study PRJEB31850, sample SAMEA3708862) | human gut metagenome | biome: human gut; feature: human-associated habitat; material: faeces | place: China | collected 2014 ...
AGCATCCCATCGACAGCACGGGTATCGACCATGCGCAAATCTACGCCCAACTGAAGGCGGAATTGGAAAGAGGGGAACGGTACTGGTTCAACCACGGGGAAGAGAACGCCCTGCGGTTGCACAACGCGGCTTTCTACCGCATCTGCCCGGCCGGGGAGGTATTACGCCGTTACTATCGTGCGGCTCAGCCGGGGGAGAAGGTACGCCTGCTCTCTCTGCCCGAGATATTCGCACGGCTGCGACGGTTGGAACCCGGAGCGATGGCAGGCATAACGCTGCCCAAGCTGGCTCAAGCCCTCGTAGCCGCAGGGGTGCAGAAAGTGCACACGCATTATGGGAACCGGTACCGCGTGGCGGAAATATGAAAAAACGCCCGCAACATTTGGCCATTCCGATGAAAAGCCGTAATTTTGCACCGCTTTTCAGCATCATCGAAAGATGCACACATCGTGTGATGGTGAGATTAAGCATAAATCACTTAATTTAGAGTAACACAAAAAAATTAATGCAATGAAAGAAATTAATGTAAAAGGTACAGCAAGAGCTGCATTCGGCAAGAAGGCTGCGCGTGAGATCCGTAAAGCTAACGCCGTACCCTGTAACTTGTATGGAGAAGCAAAAGACGAAAACGGTGCACCGGTCGCATTGCCCTTCACCGTAACAAACGACGAACTGCGCAATCTGATTTATTCTCCGGACATCTATGCCGTAAACCTGAATATCGATGGCAAAGAGTGTAAAGCCATTCTGAAAGAAATTCAGTTCCACCCCGTAAAAGATAACGTACTGCACGTGGATTTTTATGAAATCACCGACACGAAGCCCATCGTGATGGAAGTGCCCATCAAACTGAACGGTTTGGCTGAAGGTGTGAAAGCTGGTGGTCGTCTGGCTGCATCCGTACGTAAATTGAAAGTAAAAGCTGTTTATACCAATATCCCCGAACGCCTGAACATCGACGTGACGAGCTTGGGTCTGGGCAAGACTATCAAAGTCGGCGAACTGCATTTCGAAGGTTTGGAATTGGTTACCAGCAAAGAAGTTGTCGTTTGCCAGGTTAAGATGACGCGTGGTGCAAGATCTGCCGCATCTGCTGACAATTAATCCATAAACTGCGAATGAAATACTTAATTGTCGGTTTGGGCAATATCGGAAGCGAATATGCCGGAACCCGTCACAATATAGGTTTTAGAGTATTGGACGCCTTGGCTAAGGCGTCCAATCTTGTTTTTGAGGACAAACGCTACGGCGCTGTGGCTTCCCTCTCGCTGAAAGGGCAGCAACTGGTGCTTTTGAAACCGTCCACCTACATGAATTTGAGCGGAAACGCCGTCAGGTACTGGATGAACAAAGAGAACGTTCCTCTTGAACGTATCCTGGTGGTCGTAGACGATTTGGCCCTCCCCTTCGGTGCCCTGCGTATGAAACCAAGCGGAAGTGATGCCGGTCATAACGGATTGAAAAACATTGCCTCCGTCTTAGGTACACAGGCATACGCCCGTCTGAGGTTCGGCATCGGTAACGATTTCCCCCGGGGCGGACAAATCGGCTTCGTACTGGGACAATTCACGGAAGAGGACTTGAAAACCATGGACGAACGGGTGGGACTGGCTTGCGAAATGATAAAAAGCTTCTGTCTGGCCGGTATCCAGATTACCATGAACCAATTCAACAAGAAGTAGAAGAACGTATGAATGAAGCGAGAATAGACAAGTGGCTGTGGGCCGCCCGCATCTTCAAGACACGTTCGATGGCCGCCGCAGCCTGCAAGAAAGGTCAGGTTTCCATGAAGGGGGCGCAACTGAAACCTTCACGTACCGTCAAACCCGGCGATGTCATTGAAGTGCGCAAACCTCCTGTCACTTATTCTTTTAAGGTCAAGCAGACCATAGAAAAACGTGTCGGTGCCAAGCTGATTCCGGAAATACTGGAAAACGTCACTCCGCCGGAACAATACGAACTTCTGGAGATGAGCCGCCTGAGCGGCTTCGTCGGCCGCGCCCGTGGAACCGGACGCCCTACGAAGAAAGACCGCCGGAGCTTGGAGGAGTTCACCACACCCGAATATTTGGACGACCTGTTGTTCGACTTCGATGTCGAGGAAGAAGAAGGCGGGGAAGACGATTAAGGCTTACCGGAAAAAAGCCGGGAAAGGGCTTCCTTCTCCCCTACTAGCCAAATGATGTCTCCGACACGGAAAACCCTCTCGGCCTCCGGCTTCTCCAATATACCGTCGGGGGTCTCAATACCTACAATCATACAGTGGTACCGGTCGCGGATGCCACTGTTTTTTATTTTCACCCCTACGAATCCGGACACCTCGGTAATCAGGAACTGTTTCAACTGCATCTCACGGTCCTGATATTCCGCCTCTACAATGACCGTATTCGCCAATGCACCGGAAAAACGTTCTATCTGTTCGTCCGTACCTATCACCTGAATATGGTCGCGAGGATAAATACGGTCATTGCCGTTGGGAATATTCATATAGTGCGTTCCGCGAATAATGGAAACGACGTTGACCTCATAACGTTGCCCTAATTTTAAATCACCCAGTAAACGACCTCCCCAAATAGACTCTTCCGGAACTTCAAAGTCTGCCAGATGCAAATCCTTAGACAGCAGCCGTTCGGCATAACCGGGCTGCACTTTACCATCGCGACGCGCCAGCATGTCCCGGCTATGCAGATTGTCCATAAAGACTTTCTCCATCCGGATGGAATTCCGGCGCAACGGACTGGACAAGGAGATGCCCCCGACAATCAACAGGGCCAATAGCAGCAACAAGGGGTCGGCAAACGGCACTAAAAAGCGAATGATATAAAAAATGAGCATACAGACCACCACCGCCCTTACAATGAGCGTAAAGACCAACGGCAAACGGTTGTAACGGCTTTCCTTCCACAAGGCCTGAAACAAAGACGAACGGCGGCCGCGTGCCATGATACCCCGCAAAAAAGGAGCGATGCAAAGCAGTGTGACGACTCCGCAAAGCGCATTCGCCCACCAATGGGGCAGTATCTCTCGGGTAAAGGGTAACAAAAAACGGAAAGACAGCGCAATGACCGTCACGGAAAGAATCGTGAAGACCACAATCTGCCTCAACATGGCGGAAATCAATTTCTTCCAATTTCCGGAATGGCTCTGCACCACCGTGCCCGGCGTATAGCGTTCCAACCACGCCACCCAACCGTGGGGCAACACGCGGCACAACCAGCAATAAGCCGGACCGGAGGCTTTCAGCATATAAGGCGTAGTGAAAGTCGTCACTACGGAAACGGCTACTACAATAGGATAGAGATAATGGCTCGTCACGCCGAGCGACATCCCCAAAGAAGCGATGATAAAAGCAAATTCCCCGATTTGCGACATACTGAAACCACACTTCATCGCCTCTTTCAACGGCTGCCCGGCCAATACGAAACCGAACGTCCCGAAAAAAGCCTGCCCCACGATAATGGTCAAGGTCAAGGCCGCTATCGGCCAGGCATACTCAACCAATACTTCCGGGTCTACCAACATCCCCACAGACACGAAGAAGATGGCACCGAACAAATCCTTCACCGGAGCCACCAGTTTTTCTATCCGCTCGGCTTCTACCGTCTCGGCCAAGATGGAACCTACCACAAAGGCACCGAACGCCGCACTAAAACCCGACTCCACAGCCACCACGGCCATGACGAAGCAAAGCGCCAACGACACGATCAACAAGGTCTCGCTATTCAGGAACTTCCGGTTTTTCCTTAATATAATAGGTATGAGGTATAATCCGACCACAAACCAAAGTATCAGGAAAAAGCCCAAACGGAGCAATCCTTCTATCAGTTCCTCTCCTTCTATATTATGGCTCACGGCCAAAGTGGACAACATCACCATCAACACAATGGCCAGTATGTCCTCCAGTATCAGTACGCTGAGCACGACTCCCGCAAACTTCTTCTGCAAAACACCCAAGTCCTGAAAAGCCTTGTATATAATGGTAGTGGAGGACATGGCCAACATTCCGCCCAGATAGATACAATCCATGCTCTTCCATCCGAACAGATGCCCGACGGACGTGCCCAGAAACATCATGCAGAATATAATGGTAAGGGCGGCAATGACCGGTGCCGCCCCCATTTTGAGTATTTTCTTGAAACTGAACTCCAATCCCAACGTAAACAACAAGATTATGACACCGATTTGTGCCCAAATATCGATACTGCCCGAATCATGTACTGACGGGGTATAAATGAAATGAGGTCCCGCAATAAAACCCGCCACAATATACCCTAAGACTACCGGCTGCTTCAACCACTTGAATAAAAGGGAAACCACAGCGGCAATCAGCAAGATCAACGCCAAATCTTGAATCAACGTCGGAATCTGTTCCATTTTCTACTATCTTAAGGCCGTCAACTCTGCTATCTTCACAATGGTCATCATCGCCTTTTCCATACTTTGTACAGGAACAAACTCATGACGCCCGTGAAAATTCAGTCCCCCGGCAAAGATGTTAGGGCACGGCAATCCTTTGAATGAAAGCTGCGCCCCGTCTGTTCCCCCACGAATCGCCTTCACCCGACATTCCACGCCGGATGCCTCGATGGCTTTCTTCGCAATGTCGATGATATGCATCACCGGCTCCACCTTCTCGCGCATGTTGTAATATTGGTCACGCACCTCGACCGTCACCGTACCCTCCCCGTTTTCCGCATTCAGTTCTTCCGCCAACTGCCGCACGAATGCTTTACGCGTTTCAAACTTCTGCCGGTCGTGGTCGCGTATGATATAAGACAAGACGGTTTCCTCCACCGTACCTTTCATACCCGTCAGGTGGTAGAAGCCTTCATAGCCTTCCGTGGTTTGCGGGGTTTCGTCCGAAGGCATTCTGCGGATGAACTCGGCCGCCACCAACATGGAATTCCTCATCTTGCCTTTGGCATATCCGGGATGCACGTTCAGCCCTCTCACCGTCACCTTGGCCGCCGCAGCGTTGAAATTCTCGAACTCCAGTTCACCGACTTCTCCGCCATCCATAGTATAAGCCCACTCGCAGCCGAACTTCTCCACGTCAAAAAGATGCGCTCCCATACCGATTTCTTCATCGGGATTAAAGCCCACCCTGATTCGGCCATGCTTGATTTCCGGATGTTCCCGAAGGTAGACCATAGCCTGTATGATTTCCGCAATACCGGCTTTGTCGTCAGCTCCCAACAAGGTATGGCCGTCCGTGACAATCAAATCCTCTCCCACATGGTCAGACAATTCGGGAAATTGCTTCGGCGAGGTGACAATTCCCTCTTCAGCGCACAATACAATGTCCCCACCATCGTATTGCTCCACGATTCGCGGCTTCACATCCTTGCCCGAGTAATCCGGCGAAGTATCGATATGAGCTATAAAGCCGATTGTAGGCACTTCGCGTTCCGTGTTTGCAGGCAACGTGGCGTACAAATATCCATGTTCGTCCAACGACACCTCCTCAAGCCCTATCGCTTTCAATTCGTTCTCCAAATATCGCGCAAACACCATCTGCTTGTCAGTACTCGGACAACCTTCTCCTTCTTCACTCGACTGCGTGTCAAAACTCACGTATTTCAAAAATCGTTCTATCAGTTCCATAATTCATCATTCGTTTAATCTAAGTCGTAAAATTAATCAATCCTACAGTTTTTCGCAATAAAGGACTACTTTTTTGTCCTTTTTTTATGTTATAAAACATGATAAGTCGATTTTCTCTAAAATAAATAGATTTATTTTTTGTGCACGCACACTTTTATTGTATATTTGACACCAAATAATTGACCTCATCAATAATGAAACCATGAAAGGAACTGTATTAGGATTTTACAGCATGTTACTCGGTTGTGCGGCTACATACGGACAACAGGATATCACATCCATTTATTTGGCCAATCCCTCTTTCGAAGAGGACGCAACAGCGTGTACACAGGATTCCCCCGACGCTCTTTATGAAGGTACTGAAGGGTTACGAGGCTGGAACCTGTCGCCCAAAGGATGGCAAACCACCAGTCCTGGAAAAGCACTTCTCATCAACAAGGATTGTGCCACGGACAACGGCTTCGGCAAGACGGAAGCAACCGACGGAGAATTTGCCTACTACCAACGTTTCGGTTGGGGCAGTGCGAATTCGGAAATGCGGCAAACTACGTCTTCTCCCTTGCCGGCCGGAGAATACGAACTGAAATTCTTCAGCAAGGCTTTTGCCGCCAACAATGCCGTGACCAGTGCGACCGTCACGGTCAGCGACAAAGCATTGAAATCGCTGGATAAACTGACGATAACCTGCACGAACGGAAGCGCAGGCATCATGGGAGCTTCCTCATGGACGGAAAATTCCCTGAAATTCAAACTGGAGGAAGAATCCGCCATTACTCTGTCGGCACAAATGAGTTGGGGCAACGGCGGAAGCTGCATCGCATACGACCATTTTACGCTGACGCAACTGCCGGAGGGCAGCCTCGACCCCAACGCACCGAGTATTGAAGGCGGCACGGAAAACCAAGTGCCCTCCCCCACCGAAGGTGTCATATCCCATGAATTCGTGGAAGAATCCGCCATGCAGCAGGATCTGTTGCAAATGTTGGCCAACTCTCTGACATACGCCCATAATATATGGTACGACTGCACGGCACCCAACAGTAAAGGGGAAACTTGCGGGTATTTCAAGGCGAACAGTGCCGGGCAAAGCAACGAGGACGGAGTGCGCACAAATGCCGACTTTTCCATGATTTGCGCTTTCCTTTGTAAATATGGCAAAGGTAAAGTAACTCTTCCAGAAGGCGTCACTTGGGACGTGGTGAAGGACATGGCCGTGAAGTCGCTCGTCTTCGGTTATTCCACCCATAAAGCCAATAAATTCAAAATTACTTCGGACAACAAATATTGGGGTTCCGTCAGCAATGCCGACCACGTATGGGAAAGTTCGCTTTGGGCTACGTCATTGGCATACGCCTCTTATTTCCTGAACGAAGAATTGGACGAGAACCAAAAGACTTATATTTACAACATGATCAAGGCGGAATGCAATTACGAACTGGAGCGCAGCATTCCCACAGGGTACAACGGCGATACGAAAGCCGAAGAAAACGGTTGGGAAACCAACATCTTGTCCTGTGCTTTGGGGCTATACCCCGACGATGCACTGGCCCCCAAATGGTTCGACCGCCTGCGTGCGTTTGCCATCAATTGCTATTCGCACGTCGACGACGCCCAAAACACTACGGTCATCGACCCTGAATATGACGAGACCACCGTACAAGACCTGTACATCGGCAAAAACCTGTATGACGACTATACATTGCAAAACCACAATTACTTCCATACTTCTTACCAGAATGTCGTGATGCAGGAGTTGGGCGAATCCCATCTGGCTCTCCATCTGTTCCAGGGAGGAAACCCGAAATGGAAGACCAACGCCTTGATGCACAACAACCAGAAAGTCATGGACGAAGTGCTCTGCCGTCTGGCGTTGGCCGATGGAGAACTGGCTATGCCGAACGGCAACGACTGGAGCATGTTCCTCTACGACCAAATCACCAGCTACACCACGGCGGCCTGTTTCCTGCGCGACCCGAATGCTCTGATGCTGGAAAATCTGGCTTACAAACATATCAAGGCCCGACAGAGCACGACACAGGACGGAAGCTGGTTGCTCAACAGCGACATCGGCCCACGCCGTATGGGTGTGGAAGGACATCGCGTCATGATGACCTACCTGATGCATAAACTGGCTTCTACGGCCGACATACAGGCCACATCCTGGAAAGACTTCAGCCAATCGCAGGAACAAGCCTACATCTTCACCCCGCAAAACATAGTACGGGCCAATACGCCCGACCGTTTCAGCGTATTCTCGTGGAGCAACGGACTGAAGAGCTATACCGGATATATCGCGTCCAACAAACCTGACAAAAACAAAATCATCGTGCCCTATAAGAAGAACAACACAGGAAACATCTTGGGTTGGTACACCGTAAGCGGCAAGGCCACAGATGCCTCGCCCGTCATCAGCGGTATCTACGACCTGAACGGGAACAGTTACACCATGAACGGCAAGTTGATGACCAACGGAAACAGTCTGGAAAACAACTTCACTCTCTTCTCCACTCCGGGCAATGCTTTCATCTACATGGATTACGTGGTGGGCAAAACCAATGGAACCATTACCGAAGAGAAAGGTGGTCTGATGGCCATCAGCACCGATCCGTTCACCAAAGAGAAACGTACGCTCTACCATAGCAAAGGACGCCTGCAAACCGATGGCAGCCAGTTGAAATCATTCATGGGAAATTGGGTCAATATCGACAATGAGGTAGGAATCGTGAACACGACCACCAACAAGTCCATCGCCTTCGGAGACCGTGAACTGAACAGTTCCATCTTCCTGTCCAAGATTTATCCGGTTTACTCGGCCGACGGACGTAGCTTCAGCAACGGAAGCATCATAGACCGCCGACACATTATATATTATAGTAATGTGGACTCGGCCGACACGGAACAGTTGGCCGCTGACGTACTGTCCCTGACGGCACAAGTAGCCGAAGGTTGGAACGGCGTCATCGTCAGCGACCCTGACAGTGCGCGTTATCTACTGTTGAGCAACTATCTCGGAGAAACGGCCTGCACCCTGAAAGACATCCTTTTGCCAGACGGAGCACCGGTCTTCACGGAAATGACTGCCGTCAACGGGCAAGGCGCCACGGCCACATTCCGCTGCGACGTGAACCACAGCGTGGCCAATACGCTCCGTGTATTCATCCAAGGCGACGGACTTTCCGCCCGACAGATGGAAAACGACTCTTGCGGTGCCTACCTCTATAATTATAGCGGACAAAAGCAACAAGCCCGAGTCACGATTTGGGCTGACGGGAATAAACTGACCACACCGGTCACTGTGGAGCAAGAATCTTGTGTATCCGTCAAAGCTGTCGGAAACGAAATCCTCATCGAAACTGTAGACCTCAAAGAAGAACAGGAGGAGTTTTTCGATGTCACCGCACAGTTTCTCTCCAATCCCGGTTTTGAAGAAGACCAGACCTACGGAACGGAAAGCAAAGTGACATTGAACGGAGTGGTCTACGATCCTTGCTACGTCAATACGGTCAAAGCTGCCGATAGCAAATGGCCGCAAGTCCTGCCCATCCAAGGTTGGACACCCGACAACGGACTGAAAGGCGGCTCCAACTTCGCCGTACTGTATTCCATGCCTTACAGCACCACCATGTATTGCGTATCTCCGTCCAACGTGGGCAATTCGGCCAGTATCATGGCGGCTCCCGCCACGGATGATGCCTGCGGCAAACGCTGCCTGAGCATCCTGAACTCCTGGGACAGCGGCAATAACAGCATCTCGCAAACCTTCACCTTGCCCAAAGGCGAATACAAATTGAGTTTTCTGGCACAATACGTGTGCGCCAACGAAATGCGGCACATCAACGATTACACCATCGCCACGACCGGCGACAACCTCAATTATTCCCGTTGCGGCATCCGTTTCGGCGACACGGAAATATACAAATATCCCCGGTTAGCCAACCATTGGGAAACTGTGGAATGCCCTTTTTCGCTTGAGACGGAAACGCAGGTGACCGTCAGTATGGGACTCGAAACCACAGCCGGAGTAGGAGCTGCCTACAACACCCGCCTATACATCGATCAGGTAAAACTATACAGCAAAGACGAAATCATAAACGACGTATCGGGAATCCTCGGCGAAGCGGATACAGAAAATGTCGATGTGTACAACCTGCAAGGCATGAAATTGCGTAGCAATGTCCCCGCCGGGCAAGCCACAAGCGGATTGTCTAAAGGCATTTACATCGTAGGACATAAAAAGACTATCCAACATTAACCTCAATATTCAACTGTTCGAAAGAGAGACTCGTTCCCGACGGAATAAGTCTCTTTTCGCTTTGTTACCGTATTCTCACCGAAAAGAAACCGGGTTGTCATATCCCACGCCTAACTTTGTAGCGTCCTAAAAAAACAGAAGCACATGGAACAAAGAAGGCATTACCGCACGCTCGTGCTCTCCGACATTCATTTGGGTACCTCGCATTCCAAAACAGAAGAAGTCAGCCATTTCCTGAGCCACGTCGATTGCGACCGCCTGATTCTCAACGGCGACATCATAGACGGATGGCATCTGAAAAAAGGCGGTACGAGAAAATGGCAGCCCCGACACACCCGTTTCTTTAAAGTACTGATGAAAATGATGGAACGCCAAGGCACCGAAATCATCTACGTCCGCGGGAACCACGACGATTTTCTGGACAATCTGACTCCTCTCACGTTCGCCAACCTCCGCATCGTGAAAGACTATGAACTGGAAAGCGGCGGCAAACGTTACTTCGTCACTCACGGTGATATATTCGACCGGGTCACGACACAAATGAAATGGCTCGCCCTGTTGGGTGACCTCGGCTATACTCTCCTGTTGGCTTTCAACAGTTTCTACAACCGTTACCGCGTACGACACGGCAAACCTTATTATTCGCTTTCGCAGCATGTAAAACAAAAAGTGAAGTCTGCCGTCAACTATATTTCGGACTTCGAGCACACCTTGGCCGAATTTGCCCGTGCCCGCAAATACGACGGAATCATTTGCGGACACATCCATCATCCGGATAATACCGAATACGAAGGCATACATTACCTCAATTCCGGCGACTGGGTGGAGACCCTTTCCGCACTGGCCGAAGATGAAGACGGACATTGGAACATCATTTTCTATACGGACATCGCCGACAGCCTCCCGCAAGACACACCGGCCACCAATTTACTGACCATGGCCTCATGAAATTCCTGTTTATCGTACAAGGAGAAGGAAGGGGGCACCTGACGCAAGCTCTCACCCTCGAAGAACATCTGCTACGCGAAGGGCACGAGGTCGTAGAAGTACTTGTCGGCAAGAGCCGTAACCGGGAACTACCGACATTTTTCCGGCAAAAACTCAAAGCTCCCCTCAGTCGTTTCGAGAGTCCGAACTTCCTGCCTACCCCTGCCAACCGCAAAAACAACCTGACGGGAAGCATACTTTATAATATCGTGCGCTTGCCGGCATTCTCCCGAAGCATCCTGTTCATCCGCCAACGCATCAAAGCCTCCGGCGCGGACATCGTAATCAACTTTTACGAACTGCTGACCGGGCTGACCTACCTGTTCTGTCGTCCCGAAACCCGACAGATATGTATCGGACACCAATATCTTTTCCTCCACAAAGACTTTCGTTTTCCTCGGGTAAACCGTACTCAACTCGGACTTCTGAAAATGTTCACACGGCTTACGGCTATCGGTTCAGACCGTATGCTGGCTCTTTCTTTCAGCAGGATGGCCGATGATAAAAAGCAACGTATCTACGTCGTCCCCCCTCTCTTGCGCAAAGAAGTTCTGCAACAAACGGTATCCGAAGGCCATTACATCCATGGTTACATGGTGAATTCCGGATTCTCATCCCAAGTCATGGCCTGGCATAAAGCGTATCCCCACATTCCTCTTCGTTTCTTTTGGGACCGCAAAAACGAAACGAAAGTCTGCCACATCGACGACACGCTGAGTTTCTATCCGTTGGACGACCACGCCTTCCTGAAACAAATGAGCGGATGTCGTGCCTATGCCAGTACTGCCGGATTCGAATCCATCTGCGAAGCTATTTACATGGGCAAGCCTGTCTTGATGGTTCCGGCTCATATCGAACAGGAATGCAATGCCTACGATGCCATGTGTGCTGGAGCTGGTATTATCTCCACCAGTTTCTCTTTGGACCGTTTATTAGAATTCAGTTCGACCTTCCACCCCAACCGTACATTCATTTTCTGGGCCCATAATGTCAACTTACTTATCGAACATCTCATCCGGGAGCCGGAACCCACACCCCAGTCCTTATATACAGAGAAAATACTACAACTTTTCAGGCGTTACAAACCGGTTTTCTATAAATACCTAAACACCTAACCCCGTCCTTCAGGTCAAACAAAAACAAGCAGGCATCAAAAAAAACACAAAATACTATCTATCAGGGAGAAAAAAATATATCTCTTAGTAAGAGATATACAAGTGGAATAAAAAACCTTCTTCACCGACAAAATTAAGCAAAATCAGCGAACCTGCAAAATATAGGATTGTTTTTTTCGTTCGCAAACGCTTCCAAATGTTGATAAAATCGTTCCATCCGAAAACATAAATCTCTATAAATTAGCGCAATGGAAATCCTCATTGCTCTCTTACTAAGAGAGCAATCATGCAAGCGAGCATGAACGGAATAAGAATTGTTTTTCATTATTGAAATTAGGTTAATGTAAAGGTAGCTGTCTTGTGAAAGACGGCTATCTTTTTTTAGTCTGAACCCGTTGGAAAGCAGAAAACGAAAACATACAAAAATCCCCAAATACAAAACATAAAAAAAGTCCTTCACAATCCATAGATTGTGAAGGACTTTCCTCTCGTGACCCCGGAGGGATTCTAACCCTCGACCTTCAGAACCGGAATCTGACGCTCTATACAGCTAAGCTACGGAGCCTTAAAAACGATGCAAAATTAAGAAAAAAACAAAGACGCACCAAACTATTTCAAAAAATTAATCCGCAGAATAAAAATTATCATATAGACACAAAAAACACTTTATCCGCTTCCACGTTAACAAAAATACGCTATCTTTGCAGAACATTCTGAAAGAAATCAATAAACGTCATAAAGCAATGAGTCATTTAATCAAACCGGAAAACTATCATGCGCTGTTGGATTTGCAGCAGACAGAAATTGCCATTAAGAAAATAAAAGACTTCTTCCTGAGTAGCATATCCACCGAACTGCGTTTACGCAGGGTGACTGCTCCCCTATTCGTACTCAAAGGGTTAGGAATGAACGATGACCTGAACGGAGTGGAACGTCCTGTCACTTTCCCCATCAAAGACATGAACGAGGCACAAGCGGAGGTGGTTCACTCGCTGGCCAAATGGAAACGGGTCACACTGGCTGAGTATAATGTGGAACCGGGATATGGCATCATCACCGACATGAACGCCATCCGTGCGGACGAAGAAATGGACAACCTGCATTCGCTTTACGTAGACCAGTGGGATTGGGAACGTGTCATGCCGTCCCACAGCCGCAACACGGAATACCTGAAAAAAATCGTCAACCGCATTTACAATGCCATCCTACGCACGGAGTTCTTTATTTGCGAGACCTACCCACAATTGAAAGCATTCCTGCCGGAGGACATACATTTCATACATGCCGAGGAACTTCGCCAGCGTTATCCCGACCTCACCCCGAAAGAACGTGAGGATGCCATCTGCCGGGAGTACGGTGCCGTATTCATTATCGGCATCGGCGGGAAGCTGGGCGACGGAAAAGAGCATGACTTACGTGCTCCGGATTACGACGATTACTCCACTACTGACGAACGTACCGGCTTGGCTGGACTGAACGGAGACCTGCTCATCTGGTATCCCATATTGAGCCGCGCCATCGAACTTTCCTCTATGGGCATCCGCGTAGACCAAGAGGCTTTACTCCGACAACTGCAACTGAGCGGAAAGGAAGACCGTAAGAACCTTTATTTCCACCGTCGGCTGCTCGATGGTACTCTGCCCCAATCCATCGGTGGCGGCATCGGGCAAAGCCGCCTGTGCATGGTGCTGCTCCACAAAGCACATGTAGGCGAAACCCAGTCGAGCATCTGGCCTGAAGAAATGCGCCGGGAATGCAAGGAAGCCGGCATGATACTGATTTGACCCACATTGTTATCGCATGGTTATACAGCCCAAAAAGCCTCCCACGTTTTATAACGTAGGGAGGCTTTTACTTATATGGGGAAAAAACACACTTTCCCCTTAAACATATTCATGTTATTTCACGTGGAGTTTCACGTCGGCTTTCTTTCCGTAGACATTCGTCACTTGCACCACATAATTCTCATTTCCTTTCACGGCCAGCCTGCACATGGTTGTACCTTCCGCACATGTTTCCTCCGCCATCAGCACACCACCGACCGTATAGACCTTCACCGAAGCCAGACTGCCCACAGACGAAGCCACGACCACTTCACCGGAACGCACGGAATAGACCGCAAACTCATCACCGGCTTCTTTTTCCTTTTCAAGCCCCGTCCCCGCAGGCACGATGTAATAACGCCCGTCCTCGTTCGTGCGCACTGTGATTTCCATACCGTCGTAAAGTGCGGTACGAACCTGCGTCAGCGCATCGTATAGCTCTGCCCCGTTACAAACGTCAATACCCTCGAAGCGCAAGGCCACCGCCTCGTCCTCCGCACCATGCACGCCCAACGGTATCCGTTTCGTAGCCGGGGTCACGTTGACACTCAGGGCCTGCGTGCCGCCCACAGTGTAGACGAAAGGCGCATCGCCCAAGTTGGAGTCGAGGAAGAGCTCGGCATCTTCGCTTGAAACATAGTCTTCGGAAGCCCCGTCCGCATAGACCACCACGGCATGGCTCTCGCGCCCGTCTTCCGTCGTGGCCGTCAAGCGCAACAGGTTGGCATTGACATTTCCTCCGGCTGCTTCCGGCGCAAAAGCCTGCATGCCCGCCGTGAATTTCACCATACGGCCTGCGGCGTTCTCCGCTTTCTTCACAAAGAAGGAACGCATGGGAGGCACAAGGGCAGTACCCGATGCACCTTCCGCCACAGAAATCCATCCTTGATCGCCCTGCGCAGCGGCCACGGCCGCATCCTGCACTCCGTTCTCCACATACCAATATTTCCGTTCCAAGACATCGCTGTTGACCGTCAGGAACTCGGCCACGTCCAAATGCGACATGAACGGGTTGCCCACCAAGTAATAACCACCTGCGGCAGAAGTCCCAAACCCTACTTCGAGTGCCCCATCCACAGTACTCCCCCAACCATAATCCGGTGTAAGTTTCCTCACGAACAAACTATCCGACTTCAGTTTACCCACAGCGGACTCGTTCCTTCTTATTATTCCGGTCGTATGTCCAGATGCCGCGCCGTCCTGGCTGTAGTACCGATAAGAGTCATCCTCCTTAGGCAAACGCACCAACACTTTGCCTCCGGCCTCGTCCGCAAGGTCCTGCACTTTCAACGAGAAGCCCCACCCCGAAGGATAACGCTCGTCCACGTCGTTGTAAAGCGCGCTCCAGTTTCCGGCCACAGCCACATTTTTCACGCCGTCTTGCCGCGTTTGCAGCGGAACCGTCTCCGCATCATCCTTCCACGCCCGTTGGTAGAACGACGGGGAGAAACGGTCGTTCTCCGAGCCGTCGAACGAAATTCCCGTAAAGTATCCGGCATCCTCTCGCCCGCTCCGTTTCGTATAGAAATCCCCGGCCACCACTTCCTGCAAGGGCGAAGCCAAAGTGTACCACTGTCCGCCCTCCAGTTCCACGTCCGTGTAAGCCTTATTATAATAAAGGTATTCGGCATGCAACATCTCTGCCTCCGGCTCGAAATGGATCTCGTCCGCCATGCTCACACGGAACGGCTCGGTCTCCAATTGACTGCCATCTGCCTTATGGTCGTAAGCCATCAGGTCATATTGGATGTTGTCTGTCGGTGCACCGATATGCTGCGGACGCTGCGTCCCCCATGCCTGTCCGCTGCCCGAATGCGACAACCCCGCCGCATACAGTTCCACTTTCGAGCCTCTCGGCATGACGATCTTGGAAAACAACATCGGCGTGAACGCCCGTCCGTCTCCGTCCGCATATTCCTCGTAAGTATTGTCAGTCTGCGCTTTGTGCAAGTCACCCTTGCTTGCGCGCCGCCAGTTGCCGTCTTCGTGCCAGTTGCCCGTGGCCACTCCATTTTCCCCGGCCTGCTTGTCGTCCCACACGAGATATTCGGGCACTACCTTCATTGTCACCGGGAACGAGCCCCAACAACTGGTCGTGGCCTCTCCACCACCGGTCTTTTCCTCGAAATGCACGATAAAAGTATAATAGTACCCTTCACGTGGAGCAAAGGTGAACGTAGTCCCGTCCGCCAGTTGCTGTTCATCCAAGAAGAATCCAAGGTCGGCATGGTTGTCAAAGCCTCCCCCTACCTCATACTCTTCGCCTACGAGAGCCGACAACTTCCCGATAGGTAGCATGAATTCGTTAAAGTTTTCAGGCGTGGTGTTGGCAAAGTAACGTTCATACTGTGGGTCATCCGTGTCTACGAGATACACCTGCGTATAATCCACCTCGTCCGTACCCGGATTATAGTCTATCAAGCCCAGCCGATCCACGCCGTCGCTCACGTAGGAAGCATCGCGCAAATCTATCCGGAGCGTGTTCGTATTCTGCCCTCCGTCGCATTTCACCCGCTTTATCTGGTCCAACCCGATACGCAAGGCCGGGTTGTAACCGGCCGGATAGTATCGGGTAAGTCAAGGGCATTGCTGCCCCCTTCTCCCCTAAGAACCGTACATGAGAGTTTCCCCTCATACGGCTCAAGCAACTCAATATTTCTATTTGTTGTTAGAAATCGGCTCATACTTTCAACATTTTCGTTTATTTTGCTTGTAGCAGTTGTTGTGGACAAGTTGTCGTACAATCGAACCGTTAACATGTATTTCGTTGACGTTCCATGCTTTTGTACAATCTATTTCCTTGCCACATAACGGACAAATCCGGTTCTGCTTGTTCCATAAATATAAGAGAGACTTACGTCCCTTGAGAGATTCCAGCATTTGTTGCTCCTTTCGCTGAAAGAAATAATCATCGTATTCCGGGTCGAAAGGGTTTGCCTCCCCCTTGACTTGCTTGTACGGAGTATAATGTATATCCGACAACCTTTTAAGGGTCAGGTAGTTCACTTTCTTGCTCTTGGTTTCATATTTCCATGCAAACGTCCATTTACGCCCCCGAATTTCATGCCAATATTTGTCTGCAACCCAAGACTTGCGTTTCTTTGGATGGCGACGTAAAGCCCATTTCTTCGTGAGATTGTAAATGTGATTGTCACAACCATGAAAAGCATCGGTTGATGCACCATATCGGTAATAGTTGCCCCAACCTGTGATTACAGGATTAAGCATTCGTATCAGCGATTCCTGCTTACACATTTTATGTCCTTTAACGATGTCACCGATTTTTGCCCTGAAGCGTTTCTGTGCATCTTTGGACGGGGATGTGTATAGCCTTTTGCCAAACTTCCTCACATTGAAACCTAAGAAATCAAAACCGTCGTATATGTTCGTAATGGTAGTTTTCTCTTCGGATAAGGTCAGCCCTCTTTCTTTGAGAAATTCTATCACGATAGGTTTGACTTCGTTTTCCAATAGCTCCTTATCTCGACCTGTGATTATAAAGTCATCCGCATATCTGATAAGATTCACTTTGTAGTGGAATGTCTTATAGTTGATGAAACGTCTTTTGAATCTTTCGGCCAAGAGTGGTTGAAGTCCGTCAAGTGCCATATTTGCAAGTGTCGGTGATATGATACCTCCTTGTGGTGTACCTTCTTCTGTCGGGAACAGTTTGCCATTGAATACAGCTCCACATTTCAGCCATTTTCTGAGTATCGTCTTATCCATAGGAATATGATTAAGAAGCCAGTCGTGGCTGATGTGGTCGAAGCAGCCTTTAATATCTCCCTCCAAAATCCATTCGGGGGAATGTTGGCGGTTTAGAACCGTGTCAATCTGACGGATAGCGTCCATTGTCCTGCGTTTCTTGCGGAAACCATAGGAAAAACGGTCGCCTGTCGTTTCGGCTATCGGTTCCAAAGCCATTAGGTATAATGCTTGCATCGCTCTGTCTTTCATTGTCGGTATTCCCAACGGTCGAAGTTTGCCGTTCTTTTTCTTGATATGAACCCTACGGAGCGGTTGAGGTTTATAACCACGGCGTTTGAGTTCATCAATTGCTTTGTACTTGCGCTTGGGAGAATCCCAAAGCTGTTTATCTACTCCAGACG